>ERZ778518.1370-NODE-1370-length-17096-cov-4.178159_pt1 | contig 17096 bp, 16 predicted proteins | sample MGYA00510340_ERZ778518 | MGnify/ENA primary metagenome ERZ778518 (study PRJEB29527, sample SAMN07138967) | mouse gut metagenome | material: feces | host: mouse | place: China:Nanjing | collected 2016-01-25 ...
CCGTCAAATTCTAAAAGCTGCTTAATTCCTTCTCGAATTAATACATGATCATCTGAAATCATAACTTTTACACTCATAATATTTTTCCTTTTCTTATATATTTTTTATACCCTTACATCATTTGTAATCTTCTACCTCCGCTATACATACCCCAAGCATATAGCACATCTGACATTATAACATATTTATTCGTGTTTTGTTAGTACTTTTGGAATAAAAACATGAATTTTTGTTCCTTGTTCAAAGGTTGATGAAACTTTTATTTTTCCAGACATGAGTTTTACCCGTTCTTCCAAAATAAGCAATCCAAAATGTCTTTCCTTTTTCTTCGCTTCATCCAGATTAAAACCTATACCATCATCATCTACATGTATTTCTATATGATCTGTATAATCTTTTAACAATACCTTTAAATGTTTCGCTTTTGAATGCCTGCACACATTCACAATACATTCCTGCATAATACGAAAAATACCAAGTGCTGTAGACTCATTGCAGGAAACAATATTATCAATATCAAATTCTACAAGAATATCAACATTTTCTTTCACACTGTCCAATAATCTGATAATCGTATTTTTCAATCCCAAATCATCAAATACCATGGGCCGTAAATCATAAATAACCATTCTGATTTCTTCAATAATAGCGTTTATTTCTTTGACGGTGGAAGCAATTTCAAGTTTCGATTTGATCATATCATGATCCATATAAATAGAAGCCAACTCTAATTTATGTATCAGATGTGACAAATGTTGAAGAGATGTATCATGCAAATCTCTTGCAATCCGCTTTCTGTCCAGCTCCTGTATTTCAAAAAATAATTCATTCCTACCATTATTCATTTTCATTCCCCCTGATATGAAAACTTCCTTGTAACCTAATCTCTTTTCCTATATAATAGAATTAAATCCAGATGAAAAGAGTAGAGGTTTTTTATGAATAAGAATATTAAAATTATTTCAGCCATCATCAGTTCATCACTTGCGACCATTCATCTGCTAAACAGAATGATCTATGCCGCTGCAACGAAAAACGATATTCTTTCCAATATTGAAGATCAATATTACGAATGGCGTTTTGGTAAAATTCATTATGTAAAAAAAGGCAGTGGAAAACCCCTTCTGCTGGTTCATGATTTAACAGTAGGAAGCTCCGGTTATGAATTTCATAAAATTATCAATCAATTATCCAAACAATATGAAGTTTATGCAATCGATCTGTTGGGATATGGTTTATCTGATAAACCAAATATGACATATACCAGTTTCTTATATGTGCAGCTTCTGACTGATTTTATAAAAACTGTAATTGGTAAAAAAACTGACATTATTGCCACAGGAGATACGTCCTCTATAGCCATTGTAACCTGCCATAATAATCCAGAAGTTTTTAACAAACTGGTGTTCATCAATCCTCAAAGTTTGTATCAACTCAATTTAATACCAACCAAACGAACGAAAACACTGAAAATTTTAATTGATTTACCTGTTATCGGTACTTTTATTTTTAATATAATTACTTCAAAGTATTCGTTCCTGCAAACATTCCGTAAATACTATTTTTCAAAATCTTCCTTATTAAAGAAAAGAGATTTACTGGCTTACAGAGAAGCCAGCCATATTTATGATTATAATTCAAAATATTCATTTTCCAGTCATATAGGAAGATATATGAATTTTAATATTCTTCATGCATTAAAAGAAATCAACCATAGTATGTTTATCATAACAGGAAACGATAAATCAGACAATAAATCTATAACCGAAAATTATATTTATTACAATTCTTCTATTGAAACAGCAAATATCCCGAAAACCAGACAATATCCTCATCTGGAAAAACCGGAAAAATTGCTGGATCAACTGGAAATATTTCTATAAAAATTATTTACCTGTGAATTTTTTCACATAAAGGATCTTTTGAAGGAAGCCCCGCTTTTCTGGGATATTTTAGCGGGGTTTTCTTTTGTTTTTGTATAAATATGAGAGTTCTGTGAAAATCAGAACCATGAAGAATGAAATCGTTTCTTTTAGCCGGAAACCCTCCTAATAAGTGAATTGCATTTCCGGACTCTTCCAGTTCTTCGGAAACCTTCTCCGATTTATAAGAAACAAACATACCACCTGTCTTAACAAATGGAAGACAATATTCAGAAAGAGTAGACAAATTGGCCACTGCCCTGGAAACGCACAAATCAAATGATTCCCTGAATTGATCCGGTCTGGCAAAATCTTCCGCTCTCCCGTGTACAGTATTTATTTCTGAAAGTTCTAACACCTCAATAACATGGTTTAGAAAACCGATTCTCTTTTTTAATGAGTCCAAAAGAGTCATTTTTAAATGGGGAAATGCAATTTTCAGAGGAATCCCCGGAAAACCGGCACCGGTTCCTATATCAATTACAGTATGTACCGTAAATAAATCCATATACCCTGCAAGTGAAAGACTGTCTGCAAAATGTTTTTGAATAACCTCTTTATATTCAGTAATCCCTGTTAAATTCATAAAAGAATTCCATTCCAACAGAATTTCATAATATTTTAAAAGCTGGCAAACCTGATTCTCATGTAATACAATACCATATTCTTTGAGATCTTCGATTAATTCATCTGTATCATATCGTTCCAACAATTCTTTATAGTTGTTCATACATATATCTCCATCCATTTGCATGATACATCTCTTCAACACTTGTCACTCCTGATACAAAAATCAGTATGACTTTTTGTTTATATAGAAAAACAAATGTTGTCATCAACCCTGAAAATGTTCCAGATAAATCAACAATACCGATATATCTGCCGGAGAGACACCGGAAATTCTGGAAGCCTGGCCCAATGAAGCCGGCCGATAATTTTGAAGTTTCTGCCGGGCCTCAATTCTGAGACTTTTCACATCATTATAATCCAGGCTGTCCGGTATTTTTTTATGTTCCATCTTTTTATACTGCTCCACCTGACGACGCTGCCGTACAATATATCCCTCATACTTAATTTCAATTTCCACCTGTTCGATCACATCCTGCGGCAATTTGGGCCTGTTGTCATCAAGCTCTTCTAAAATTTCATAAGACAACTCCGGCCTGCACATCAGTTCGGCCAGGTTTGTCCCTGTCCGCAATTTTGCACTTCCATATTTCTCCATGAATTTCTGATGCTCAAGGGAAGCCCCTACCGAAGTATTTTTCAGGCGACTGATTTCTCTTTGAATTGCTTCTTCCTTCTCCACAACCTTCCGATATACTTCTTCGGATACCAGTCCCACTTCATAGCCTTTCTTTCGAAGACGCAAATCTGCATTATCCTGCCGCAAAAGCAGACGATATTCCGCTCTGGAAGTCATCATACGATATGGTTCAAAGGTTTCCTTTGTGACCAAATCATCAATCAATACACCGATATAACTTTCAGAACGATCCATAATCAAAGGTTCCCGTCCCATAATTCCCATAGCAGCATTCACTCCAGCCACCAAACCCTGCGCAGCTGCTTCCTCGTAGCCACTGCTTCCATTCAACTGACCTGCACTGAAAAGCCCTTTCACTTTTTTAAATTCCAGTGAACTCTTTAATTGAATGGAATTGATACAGTCATATTCAATGGCATAAGCATTTCTCACGATTCTGCACTGTTCCAGCCCCGGAACAGTTCGATACATGGCTAATTGTACATCTTCCGGCAGAGAAGAAGACATACCACCCACATACATCTCATTTGTATGTAATCCTTCCGGCTCTATAAATACCTGATGCCGCTCTTTATCGGCAAATTTTACAACTTTATCCTCAATGGAAGGACAATATCTGGGACCCGTTCCCTCTATCACACCTGCATAAATAGGCGACCGGTCAAGATTCTCCCGTATAATTTTGTGTGTTTCTTCATTGGTATAAGTCAGATAGCAGGGTGCCTGGTCAATCTGCACAGCATCAGGATCTGTAGAAAAAGAAAAGGGGATAACGCGTTTATCTCCATCCTGTCTTTCCATACGTTCATAATTCAGAGAACGTCCATCCATTCTGGCAGGTGTACCTGTTTTAAAACGGCGCATTTCCACACCCAGTTTTTTCAGTGAATCCGTCAAAAATCTGGCGGGCTGCAGCCCGTTGGGACCTGTATACGTTATAGTCTCCCCACAGAGACATCTTGCATTTAAGTATGTTCCCGTACAGAGGATGACCGCTTTACATTCGTATATGATACCTGTGGATATTTTTACACCAACAATTTTTTTATCGAAAACAGACTGCTCATTTTCCCATACTTCAGAAAGAAGTTCACATACTTCCGCCTGCTTGACAATCAAATGTTCCTGATTTTCTATTACTTGACGCATTTTTCGTGTATAATCTGCTTTATCTGCCTGTGCCCTCAAAGAATGCACTGCCGGTCCTTTGGATCTGTTCAGCATTTTGGATTGAATAAATGTCTGATCGATCACTTTACCCATTTCACCACCCAGAGCATCCACTTCCCTGACCAAATGTCCTTTGGATGAACCTCCTATATTGGGATTACAGGGCATCAAAGCTATACTGTCCACACTGACTGTAAAAATAACAGTTTCCAGACCAAGTCTGGCACATGCCAACGCAGCTTCACATCCGGCATGTCCCGCACCTACCACACACACATCCACTTTTTCCCTGATTTCAGACATCTTTTTTTCAACTCCTCTAAATGAAAATTCCTACATTATTTTCCCATACAGAACCTGGAAAAAATTTCATTGACCAAATCTTCTCCTACTTCTTCGCCAATAATATGACCCAGCCGGGAATAGGCATTCATCAAATCTATAGAATAAAAATCTTCAGGCAGTTTCTTTGAAACACTTTCTATTACCATCAAAATACTTTCATATGCTTCCTGTAAAGCCTCTTTGTGTCGCATATTGGTAATATACACTTCATTTTCAAAAGAAATCTTACCATGAAAAAAAAGATCCCGTATGGCTTCTTCCAATTCTTCCATTCCACTTTGCTGCGTCAGAGACATCTTTATAACAGGATAACGATTTTTGGTTGTTTCATATATGATATCCTCTGTTATAACACTGGGAAGATCCGTTTTATTTAATATAATCAGGCAATTCTTCTCTCTGATAAACGATAAAATCTCGAAATCATTATCATCCCAGGGTACGGAAGCATCCACAACATATAAAATCAAATCTGCTTCCTTTGCAGATTGAATAGCACGCTCCACGCCTATTTTTTCAACTATATCTTCCGTATGTCGGATACCCGCCGTATCTTTTATACAAAGGCATATATTTTTGAGACGAACCGTTTCTTCCAGAATATCTCTGGTCGTTCCGGCTATATCTGTCACTATGGCCCGCTCTCCTCCGGACAAAGCATTTAATAAAGATGACTTTCCGGCATTGGGTTTACCCAGAATAACAGTTCCAATACCATCCTTCATCACCTTTCCGTCTTTTGCAGAATCAATCAGCTTTTTTAATGTAAAAGACAATTCATTCAAAACCTGAGACAGAGCTTCCCCATGCCCGTCCATATCAATATGTTCCGGATCATCCAAAGCCGATTCTATAAATGCAATTTCATATAAAATCTTTTCTCTGAGTTCCTTAATGACAGAAAAAACAGCTCCCCTCAACTGGCTGAAAGAAGACCGCATTGCAAATTCATTGGTAGACTGTATCAAATCCATCACTGCTTCTGCTCTGGACAAATCAATCCTGCCATTCAAAAACGCACGCTTTGTAAACTCTCCCGGCAAGGCAATTCTTACACCTGTTTCGATGACAAGTTCCAGTATATGATTGGTAATCAGTATTCCTCCATGACAATGAATTTCCACAACATCTTCCGCAGTATAACTTCTGGGGGCACGCATAACCGATACCATAACTTCATCCACAGGTTTATCCTGTTCATATACGAAACCATAGTGAATGGTATGGCTGGACACTTTTTGTAAAATATGCTTTCTTCCCTTTGTCATAAAAATCTGATCCACAGCAGTGATGGCATCCGGTCCACTCACTCTGATAATACTGATTCCCGAATCAGACAAAGCAGTTGCAATAGCGGCGATTGTTTCTGTATACATAAATAGATCTCCAGACATGATAATGCGAATGCCCGGTTAAATTAACCGGGCTTTTACACAATTTCTGTACAAAATACTTTATTTTTTCAGTGTTACCACAACTCTTCTGTAAGGCTCATCACCCTCACTGTGAGTCACCACATATCTGTCATTTTGAAGGGCAGAATGAATAATCCTTCTTTCATATGGATTCATAGGCTCCAGGGACACAGGACGTTTTGTCCTTTTCACCTTAAAAGCGATATTCTTCGCAAGATTCTCCAGTGTATCCTTTCTTCTCTTCCTGTAATTCTCTGTATCTACCTTCACCCGGATATAATTTTCCACATCTTTATTCACTACAAGAGAAGTCAGATATTGAAGAGAATCCAGTGTTTGTCCTCTCTTACCGATCAGAACACCCATTTCATCTCCCTGCAGATCTATCTCCATAAAATGTTCAATCTCATCATATTTTATATCAATCACAACCGTCAGGTTCATAGCTTCAAATATATCATTTAAAAAAGTTCTGGCCGTATCTTTCACAGATGATTTTACTTTGGCCTTAATGACAGCAGCCCTGGAACCAATTCCCAAAAAACCTGTAGAACCTTCATCTATCACTTCATATTCCAGCCTGTCACTGGTAACGGAAAATTTCTGACAGGCTTCCGTAATTGCATCGTCTACTGTTTTTGCTGTTATCTCCATAAATTCCATCCCGATTACCCCCTGTTACTTTTTGTTGTTTTTCTCGTTATACTCACGCACCATATTGGCTTTCGCCGCAATACTTCCCGGTTCTCTGTGTGTCTCGAAATATTCTCTGGCCCTTCTCAGCTTTTCTTCTTTTTCTGTTTCCGAATATAAAGAGTTAGAAGAATTCATTCTTTTCGTGTTGATAGAGGCATTATCATTAATCTGCTTACCGGAAATGCCCATCTTTTCCAGTTTCTTTTCCCTCTTTTCAAGATTTTTCTGGATGACATCATCCATATCGATCTTATCAATATGCTTATTGATCAACACCTGCTGTACACTTCTGACCACAGCGCCGGCTACCCAGTAAATACCCATACCTGCAGGCAGCGTAAAACAGAAAACGGCTGACATAATAGGCATCATTGTATTCATCATTTTCATAGAAGCCGCCATGCTGTTTTCCTGTCCGTCTTTTCCCTTCGTATCAGGCTGAGGCATCAGCTTTACATTCAGCCATTGAGTAAAAGCAGCCAGAAACGGGATCATCAATGCAACCACCACCATCAGATAAGCGCCTGCCGTAAAGGCTTCTTTCAGCATAAAAGAAGGTGAATTTGCAATATTCAGCCCCAAAAAGTTGTTGTACTCATTTAATTTTCCAACTGTATCAGTAACATCTGCGGATAGGGAAGGAAATTTATCCATGATACTCTGCCATTCCGCCGTGGAAGCACGATTCAGACAATCAATGTAAGTATTCTGCACATAGGAGGCTGTTCCATTTAAAAAAGCCTCATTCTGAAACTGTTTTTCATACATCCTGGAATTGGTAAAGCTTTGCAACAGCTCTGAACTGCCAACCTGTCCAATCAGCTTGTCCACAAGAGGAAAGTATGCTTCCTTGATCTGCTTAACATAAGCCGGCATAGCATTGATTACACGATATAAAGCAAACAGTATGGGCATCTGTATCAAAAGCTGCAGACAACTGCCTGTAGGAGATACACCATATTTATCATAAACAGCCCTGGTCTCTTCATTCATGGCCATCATAGATTCATTATCTTTTTTGTTTTTATATTTCTTCTGAATCTCCTGTAATTCCGGATTCATCTTAGCAGATAATTTGGAAAATTTCTGCTGCTTAATCGTAAGCGGTGTCATACACCCATATATTACAATCGTAAACAAAATAATAGACAGACCTATGTTTGGTATTCCCATTTTGTCAAGCAAAACGAAAATCCCATCCATCAGATATCCCAATATAATCGCAATCGGCTTTAAAAAACCTGACTGCTGTGTCAATAGTATACCACCCGGCAATTTTTCTTCCTCCTTGAATATTCCCTTTCATATCTTTACCTATTACTTAGATATTAAGGAACAGGATCATATCCCCCTCTGGAAAAGGGATTACATCTGAGTATTCTCCAGACGGTCAGAATACCGCCTTTCAATACCCCATACTTCTCAAATGCCTCAATCCCATATTGTGAACAGGTAGGAATATACGGACATTTAACCCTTTTCAGAGGAGACAGATATTTTTGATAAAGTTTTATGAAATGAATCAGTATTTTTTTCATATCAATATACAAATGTTTCATAAAGGCAAGGCTTCTTCCATTGACAGTATCTTATGAAGCCTTCCCAGATGTAACATGGCGTTTTTGATTTCCTCATAGGAAGCCTCAGACGCACACCCTCTCGCAACGACTACTATATCTAAACCACTATTAAATATATTTTCGTGTAGCCGGTAACTCTCACGAACCAGTCTTATAATTCGATGTCTTACAACACTGTTCCCAACTTTTTTACTGACAGATATTCCCAGCCTGTTCCTGTTTTGATGATTTTCCATAATATACATTACCAGATACTTATTGGCATACGATTTGCCTTTTCTGTAAACAGTGCGGAAATCTCTGTTTTTTTTCAACGATTCAGAAAATATCATGTATAAACCTGCAAATTAAGAGAAAAAAGGCCACATAACTGCGGCCTATGCTGATAATCTCTTTCTTCCCTTTGCTCTTCTTGCAGCCAAAACTTTTCTTCCACCCGGAGTACTCATTCTTGCACGGAAGCCATGAACCTTAGATCTCTGTCTGTTTTTCGGTTGAAATGTCATTTTCATGTGGATACACCTCCTTTTGTATATGGAAAATATCGTTACAATTATATAAGATACTCCCAAGCAAGTCAAGCAAAACCCTTATTTTTCCTGAAAAATTGGTGCGAAAAATTTTTTTCGAAAGTTACTTAACATAATATTATCCACAAAATGTGTATAAAATGTGGATAACTCTGTTTATCTCTGTGAAAAAGTTCAAAAATGGCTCAAACTACGGCAAATATGTTGTTCATAACTTTTTTCAGGTTTTCCACAGCCATCATTTTACGTTATATACTATGTTAACCCTCATTTTCTGAAAGCATTTGATATTTTGAAACAGATAATGTAATATATAGATTGAGATATTTTGAAATCAGGAGAGCCGGAAGATGGATGAAATCAGAAATATGTGGGAAACCATTAAGGAAACAGTCAGGAATGAATATGATTTATCGGAAATTTCGTATGTTACATGGATTGATCCCCTGAAACTGTACAGGGTAGAGGAAGATACAGTCATTATCGCCATTCCTTCCGACCAGTCCCATGCGCTCAAATATATCTCCAGCAGATATACCAGTTTCTTTCAGGTAACCATTTCAGAGATGATGGGACATACTTACAAGGTTACATTCATCCTTGAAAAGGATCAGGAAAACGAAGAGACGCAGAAACAGCACAAAGATGCCGGCTACCAGTCCAAAAATTCCCATGCGAATCTGAATCCGAAATACAGATTTGACACCTTTGTGGTGGGATCCAACAATAAATTTGCACATTCTGCTTCCCTGGCGGCAGCGGAGTCCCCTGGTGTCACATACAATCCTCTCTATTTATATGGAGGAGCCGGACTCGGCAAGACCCACCTGATGCATTCCATCGGCCATTTCATCCTGGAACACAACCCGGACATGAGAGTTCTCTATGTGAACAGTGAACAGTTTACCAATGAAGTAATCGAATCCATCCGAAGCGGAAACGCCGCCGCAATGACCAACCTGCGGGACAAGTACCGAACTGTGGATGTACTCATGATTGATGATATACAATTTATAATAGGAAAGGAAAGCACACAGGAAGAATTTTTCCATACCTTTAATGTACTCCATTCCGCAAGAAAACAGATCATCCTTTCTTCCGACAAACCACCGAAAGATATGGAAACACTGGAAGAACGGTTCCGTTCCCGGTTTGAATGGGGTCTGATTGCGGATATCCAGATACCGGACTATGAAACGCGAATGGCCATTCTCAGGAAAAATGCGGAAAACTTTGACAAAAAGATAAATGATGAGATATTGGACTACATAGCTACAAATATCAAATCCAATATTCGTGAACTGGAAGGGGCCTTCAACAAAATCGTAGCTTTTATCAGGCTCAACAAAGTGAGTGAAATGACTATGGAGATGGCGGAAGATGCTTTAAAGGATATTATCAACCCAGGCCAGCCCAGAACCATTACGCCGGCCCTCATTCTGGAAACCGTAGCAGAACACTACAATATCAGCCCGGATGACATTACTTCCAGAAAAAGGAACGGAGAACTGATCCAGCCCAGACATGTGGTCATGTACCTGTGCAGGAACCTGATTGATATTCCTTTTACCAATATCGCCAGGCTTCTGAATAAAAAAGATCACACAACCATCATCCATGGTGTGAATAAGATTACGGAAGATATGGAAAAAGATGTGGATTTAAGAAACAAAATTGAAGTCATTCGAAAAATTCTGAATCCGTCCTGAGAAGTTATCACCAAAAGATTTTTTCAATCCACAGGCAATTCCGTGTTTTTCAACGGCCAAATATTTTCATTTAGCCCCGAAAATAGTATAATACAGGAGATATAAACAAATTCACATCCCTTATGAATAAGACTAAGAAAGTATTATAAATATATAGGTCATCCTGAACACACAACAAACCAGATCAACAGGAAAGGAAGTTATGCACAGATGAAATTAGTATGTTCGAAATCAGCACTTCTCAGTGGTGTACAGATTGTATCAAAAGCTGTTCCCAGCAAAACGACAATGTCCATTCTGGAATGTATCCTGATTGATGCAAGAAGAGGTGATATCACATTAATAGCCAATGATATGGAGCTTGGCATTGAAACCAGGATAGACGGCACGATTGTAGAAAAAGGAATGATTGCGCTGGATGCCAAAATCTTCCTTGAGATTGTCAGAAAACTTCCCGAAAATAATATTACCATAGAAACCGACGATTCACTCAAGACAATTATTACCTGCGAAAAGGCGAAGTTTAACATCGTTGGAAAATCAGGAGAGGATTTTTCCTTCCTTCCTGTCGTTGAAAGAAATGATTCTGTGGTATTATCCCAATTTACTCTGAAAGAAGTCATCCGGCAGACTATTTTTTCCATAGCAGACAATGACAACAATAAAATGATGACCGGAGAATTATTCGAAATCAAAGAAGACAATCTGAAAGTAGTCTCCCTTGACGGACACAGAATTTCCATCCGGAATATCAAACTGAAAGATTTCTATCAGGAAAGAAAAGCGGTGATTCCCGGAAAAACACTGATTGAAATCGGCAAGATTCTGAGTGGGGATACGGATAAGGATGTATCCGTATTCTTTACCGGCAAACATGTGATCTTTGAATTTGACAGTACCACTGTCGTTTCACGTCTCATTGAAGGAGACTATTTCAGAATAGAGCAGATGTTGTCCAGCGATTATGAAACGAAAATCAAAGTCAATAAAAAAGAATTTCTGAGCTGTATAGACAGAGCCACCCTTCTGGTGAAGGAAGGAGATAAAAAACCTATCATTATTACCATCGGTGAGAAAACCATGGAACTGAAAATCAATTCCACAGTGGGCAGCATGAATGAGGAGATTGATATCAATAAAAGCGGTAAGGATATTATGATCGGTTTCAATCCCAAATTCCTGATTGATGCGTTGAAGGTCATTGATGAAGAGGAAATTTATGTATATATGGTAAATCCCAAAGCCCCTTGCTTTATCAGGGATGCGGGTGAAAGCTATATTTATCTCATTCTTCCTGTTAATTTTACAGCAGGCGCATAGTTGACAGCTTATTTGGAGACAAACAGAAATCATATGGATATGATTAGAAATGGAAAAATATGGAAATCATTACTTTAAGAGATGAGTTTATCAAACTTGGCCAGGCTTTGAAAGCGTCAGGTATGGCCGGGAATGGCGTGGAAGCAAAATTTCTCATTCAGGATGGCCTGGTAAAAGTAAACGGCTGCGTGGAAGAGCGGCGGGGCAGAAAACTCTACGCCGGAGACGTGGTGGAATACGCGGGAAATCAGATTAAAATTGAGGAATCAATATGATTATAAAATCGCTGGAATTGTCAGATTTCAGAAATTATGCGTTTCTGGATATGGCGTTTGATGAAGGTACAAATATTTTATATGGTGACAATGCCCAGGGTAAGACGAATATACTGGAAGCCATATTTGTATCTGCCACGACCAAATCCCACAAGGGCAGCAAGGACAAGGATATGATACGTTTTGGCAATGAAGAAGCTCATATCCGCACGTATCTGGACAAAGATAATCTGGAGAACCGGGTGGATATGCATTTGCGCAGCGCCAGGTCCAAAGGGATTGCAATCAATGGAAAAAAAATCAAAAAAGCAGCCCAGCTGCTGGGACTTCTGAATGTGGTTTTCTTTTCTCCGGAGGATTTGAGTATTATCAAAAACGGACCGGGGGAGCGGCGCAGATTTGTGGATATGGAACTGTGCCAGCTTGACAGTTTTTATCTGTATAATCTGAATCATTATAATAAAATAGTCAATCAGAGAAATAAACTGTTAAAGGATCTGGTTTTTCATCCGGAATTAAAGGAAACCCTGAGTATCTGGGATGCACAGCTCGTTTCCTTCGGCAGTAAGATCATCGAAAGAAGGGCGGTGTTTGCCGAACAACTGAACGAAATGACAATCGACATACATAAAAAGTTATCCGGCGGCCGGGAAACATTGAGAATGATTTATGAGCCCGATGTGTCCATGGAAGATTTTGAAGAGAAATGCAGAAGAAACCAGGAACGGGATGTCAGGCTCAAACAGACGACTACAGGACCACACAGAGATGATTTTTCATTTATGATCGGTGATGTGGATATTCGGAAGTTCGGTTCCCAGGGACAGCAGAGAACAGCCGCATTGTCCCTGAAATTATCAGAAATAGAGCTTGTGAAAAAAATATCAAAAGATAAGCCTGTACTTCTGTTGGATGATGTATTATCAGAACTGGACAGTAACAGGCAGAATTATCTGCTAAACAGCATTGGAGATATCCAGACAATTATTACCTGTACCGGTTTGGATGATTTTATCAACAACCGATTTGAAATCAATAAAATATTCAAAGTGACAAATGGGACGGTAACAGGTGAGAATTGATGTTCCATGTGATGAAATGATTTAGGAGGGATATATGAGTACGGAATACGGAGCAGACCAGATTCAGATACTGGAGGGACTTGAAGCAGTCAGAAAAAGGCCCGGTATGTACATTGGAAGCACTTCTGCAAGAGGACTTCATCATCTTGTGTATGAGATTGTGGATAATTCCGTTGACGAAGCACTTGCTGGTTTTTGTGATGAAATTATTGTGACAATCAATAAAGATAATTCCGTAACAGTAGAAGATAATGGACGCGGCATTCCGGTGGGCATCAATCATAAAGCGGGTATTCCCGCAGTGGAAGTGGTATTTACCATACTGCATGCAGGCGGCAAATTCGGCGGCGGCGGATATAAGGTGTCCGGCGGGCTGCACGGTGTGGGTGCTTCTGTTGTAAACGCCCTTTCTGACTGGCTGGAAGTTACCATTTATCAGGAAGGTAAAGTTTACAAACAGAGATATGAAAGAGGTAAGGCCTGCAATTCCCTGCAGGTGACGGGAGACTGCGATCCTGATAAAACAGGTACAACCGTAACCTTTCAGCCTGACGGAGCAATTTTTCAGGAGACTACGGTATTTGAATTTGATGTTTTGAAACAGCGCCTGCGAGAAATGGCCTTCCTGACGAAAAATCTGAAAATCGTATTGTGTGACAATCGTATTGTCAATGAGGAAACAGGCGAAGAAAAGCCGCTTGTTAAAAAATTTCATTATGAGGGCGGTATCAGGGAATTTGTTACATATCTGAACAAAAGCAAAACTCCTCTGTACGATACTGTACTTTATTTTGAAGGCACAAAAGATAACGTATATGTGGAAGTTGCCATGCAGCACAACGATTCCTATACGGAAAGCGCATACAGTTTTGTGAATAATATCAATACGCCTGAGGGCGGTACGCATCTTGCCGGTTTTCGAAATGCGATTACAAAAACCTTTAACGATTATGCCAGGACGAATAAACTGCTCAAAGACAGTGAACCCAATCTGGCCGGTGAAGATATAAGAGAAGGCATAACGGCTATTGTCAGTGTCAAAATAGAAGATCCTCAGTTTGAAGGACAGACAAAACAGAAATTGGGTAATTCGGAAGCAAGGGGCGCTGTGGACAGCGTTGTAAGTGAACAGCTTACTTATTTTCTGGAACAGAATCCGGGTGTGGCAAAGACCATCTGTGAAAAATCTATACTGGCGCAGCGTGCCAGAGATGCGGCGAGAAAAGCAAGGGATCTGACCAGAAGAAAGACGGCTCTGGAGGGCATGGCCCTTCCGGGGAAACTGGCCGACTGTTCCGATAAAGACCCTAAGAACTGTGAGATTTATATTGTGGAAGGGGACTCCGCAGGAGGATCAGCCAAGACAGCCAGAAGCCGGGCAACACAGGCCATCCTGCCTCTCAGAGGGAAGATTCTGAATGTGGAAAAGGCAAGACTGGATAAAATATATGCCAATGCGGAGATTAAAGCCATGATTACCGCTTTCGGAACAGGGATTCATGATGATTTTGATATTAACAAACTGCGGTATCATAAAATCATAATTATGACAGATGCGGATGTGGATGGCGCTCATATTTCCACACTGATGCTGACATTCCTGTACCGTTTTATGCCGGAATTGATTAAAGGCGGATTTGTGTATCTGGCACAGCCACCCCTCTATAAACTGGAAAAAAATAAAAAAGTCTGGTATGCTTACAGCGATGAGGAATTGAATACGATTCTGAATGAAGTGGGGCGTGATCAGAGCAACCGTATCCAGCGTTATAAGGGATTGGGTGAAATGGATGCGGAGCAGCTTTGGGAGACTACCATGGATCCTGAGCGCCGTGTTTTGCTGCGTGTGACCATGGATGAAGAGACAGAATCGGAGGTGGATCTCACATTTACAACATTGATGGGCGATAAGGTGGAACCCAGACGGGAATTTATCGAGGAAAATGCCAAATTCGTTAAGAATCTGGATATTTAATTGAGAGGAGACTGGTTTGGAAGATAATATTTTTGATAAAGTGCACGATGTAGACCTGAAAAAAACGATGGAAACCTCTTATATTGACTATGCCATGAGCGTCATTGCTTCCAGAGCTTTGCCCGATGTAAGAGATGGACTGAAACCTGTACAGAGACGTGTTCTTTATTCCATGATTGAACTGAATAACGGTCCGGATAAGCCTCACAGAAAGAGTGCGCGTATCGTCGGTGATACCATGGGTAAATATCATCCCCACGGAGACAGCTCCATCTATGGCGCATTGGTAAACATGGCACAGCCCTGGTCCATGCGGCATGTACTGATAGACGGACATGGGAATTTTGGTTCTGTGGACGGCGATGGCGCGGCTGCCATGCGTTATACAGAAGCAAGACTTTCCAAAATTTCCATGGAGATGATTGCCGATATAGGAAAAGATACGGTAGACTTTGTACCCAACTTTGATGAGACGGAAAAAGAGCCTTCCGTACTTCCCAGCCGTTTTCCAAATCTGCTGGTAAATGGGACAACAGGTATTGCAGTGGGAATGGCCACCAATATTCCACCTCATAATTTACGGGAAGTAGTGGGTGCGGTAACAAAAATCATTGATAACCGCATTCTGGAAGACAGGGATACGGACATCGAAGAAATACTGGAAATTATCAAAGCACCGGATTTTCCCACAGGCGGTATTATACTGGGGACCAGAGGCAGTGAAGAAGCCTACCGCACAGGGCGGGGGAAAGTCAGAGTACAGGCCGTAACCAATATAGAAACCCTTCCCAACGGAAAGAATCAGATTATTGTTACAGAATTGCCTTATCTGGTCAATAAGGCACGGTTAATAGAAAAAATAGCCGAATTACATAAAGAGAAAAGAATTGACGGTATTACGGATCTGCGGGACGAATCCGACAGAGAAGGCATGCGGATTGTCATTGAACTCAGGAAAGATGCCAATTCCAATGTCATATTGAATCAGCTTTTCAAACATACCCAATTACAGGATACATTTGGGGTGATTATGCTGGCTCTTATAAATAATCAACCGAAAGTTATGAATCTTCTTGATATGTTAAAGTATTATCTTTTACATCAGGAAGAGGTAGTTACACGGCGTACCAGATATGATCTGAATAAAGCGGAAGAGCGGGATCATATCCTACAGGGATTGTTGATTGCCCTGGATCACATTGATGAAGTGATTCGTATTATCCGGAGTAGTCAGACAACACAAATTGCAAAAGCAGGTCTGATGGAACGTTTTGGACTGACGGATATACAGGCTCAGGCCATTGTGGATATGCGTCTGAGAGCGTTAACCGGTCTGGAAAGGGAAAAGCTGGAAAACGAGCACAGAGAGTTGTTGGCTAAAATTGCGGAATTAAAAGCAATTCTGGGAGATGAAAAACTGCTTCTGGGCGTTATAAAAACCGAGATGAACGCCATTGCAGAGAAATTCGGAGAAGACAGAAGAAGCGTAATCGGTTTTGATGCCAGTGATATTTCCATGGAAGATCTGATTCCAAAAGAAAATACTGTGATTGCCATGACAAGCCTGGGTTATATCAAGCGGATGACAGTGGACAATTTTAAAAGCCAGAACCGGGGTGGAAAAGGGATTAAGGGAATGCAGACTCTGGAGGAAGATTATATCGAAGACCTCCTTATGACCACCACCCATCATTATGTTATGTTTTTTACGAACTTTGGACGGGTATACCGGCTGAAAGTGTATGAAATACCGGAAGCGGGACGCACAGCCAGGGGAACGGCTATCGTAAATCTGCTGCAGATGAATCCG
>ERZ778518.1377-NODE-1377-length-17037-cov-4.087269_pt1 | contig 17037 bp, 17 predicted proteins | sample MGYA00510340_ERZ778518 | MGnify/ENA primary metagenome ERZ778518 (study PRJEB29527, sample SAMN07138967) | mouse gut metagenome | material: feces | host: mouse | place: China:Nanjing | collected 2016-01-25 ...
CTATGTCAGCACGCATACTGTTGCCGACATGGGCCATCTGAGATTTATCCACACCGTACTTGGCGGCGATGGCCTCAAATCCGCTGATCTCCGGCTTCCTCGCCCTGGCGACGCAGTAATCCGCCCCCAGGTCCTTGCAGGCTCCCTCTGCCAACTCATGCTGGGCGTTGGTCAGCAGCACAACCGTAAAGCCCATATCTTTCAGACCCCGCACCAGCTCCCTGGCCTTGTCCGGCATGGTTACGGTCAGCATAGGCGCGTTGGCCTCAAACTTGTTTATGAAGCTATCGTCGATGGTATCATCAATATCATAGGAAATCAGCTTGATCCCGTTCTCCTTCAGCCGAGCATAGTTGATTTGATAGATGTCCTCCTGATAGACATCCGGAACGTAGACCATCAGTTCATCGTCCGAAAAGCGCTCCAATGACCTCAGGAAGTCCTCTCTGTTTGACTTTTCTTCCCGCAGCATGGCGAGGGCTTTCTTACACAAATACTCCACTGCCTTTTGGGGCATTTTCCTTGGTTTCCACAGGGCCAACAGTAATTTAGTTGCTGTGTCCAGTTTCATAAATAATCACCATAAGACCGCCATATGGCCCGCACAAGCAGGAGATGAACGAGTGCAGACGGGCGGCCGCCTTTCCAATAATAAAGGAGAAAAAACACTGCCATTTGCTCAAATCTCTTCATGCTTTGAGGTGCGCTTTTTCGTGACTCCGCATACCCGCGGCATATCACAAATACCCCCTATGCGTCAATTTAGAATCCCGCGTATCCGGTGTCGGGGCTCCGTTCCCATCTGAACACATATTGTAGTGCATGAAGCGGGATTTGTAAAGCCTTGAAAAAGAAGTTTGTAGGAAATATATACAAAAATTGGTTCAATTATATATAATGATTTTTGTTGTCTATATTGCACAAGTTTTTGGGGAACGAATGTTCTTGTTCTTCGGCTCTTGCTGTGCACCTTCCAAGTGGCATCACCTCATTTCAGGCGGGAGCACAGAAAAAATGCCGGTCAGATCATCTGACCGGCATCTTGTGTAGGATCGTCCGAGCTGCCTACATAAAAAAGGATGCAAACAGTAGGAGAATGACCAAAAAGCAAATATTTACTGCTGTGAAATAGCGAAAATAGGCCCCCTTTGCGGCGCTGTCCTCCCGCGCCACGAATTTGTACGAAATCAGACTCGCCATGGAGGCAATCAGCGTACCAAGTCCGCCGATGTTGACCCCGATCACTAGGGGTGCGAGGTTCTCCGTAAACCCGGACAGCAGCAGGGCCGCCGGGACATTGCTGATGACCTGGCTTGCAGCCGCTCCCACCAGCAGTTCGTTACCGGAAACAATCCGCTGGAGAAAATCATGAAAGGCGGGTATCCGCCCCATATTGCCGATGAAAACAAAGAATCCGACGAAGGTCAGCAGCAGGCTGTAATCCACCCGCCCGAAGATCGACCGGTCTATGACCAATATTCCGATGACCGTCGCCAGGAGGGCGGGACCGTAGGGGATCACCCTTGCTACCGTGAGCAGGTCCGCCACAAAGAGCAAGAGATATGCGGCCAGCTGGAGCTTTTTGTCCGAGAGATGGACGTTCTCGGCAAAGGAGACCGCAATAGGCGCATCATATTTCCTGGTTTGCACCGTGCTCCAGAGCATGACGAAGAGGAATGATACCAGCGTATATGGCAGCATCAGCAGGAGAAAAGAGCCAAGCGAGATTCCCGCCTTGCCATACAGATATAGATTTTGCGGGTTTCCTATGGGCGTCAGCATACTTCCCAAGTTGGCGGCGATGGTTTGCAGTACCACCACGGGAACGAGCAGCCTCCCTCTGGCCTCTGAGCCAACCAGGTCCAGGACAATGAAGGTAAACGGCACAAAGGTGATCAGAGCCACGTCATTTGTGACGGCCATGCTGGAGAAAAAGCAGAGCAGGACAAGAATCCATACCAGCTGCCGCGCCTTCTTCACCCGCTCCAGAAGCGCCTGTGCCACCCACTGAAATACGCCGGTCTTTTGCAGTCCGGACATGACGCCCATCAGGCAGAACAGAATGGCCAGGGTACGAAAGTCGATATAGGAGAGGTATTCTCCGTCTGGACGGACGAAGAACATGGATACCGTCGCCAGTGCAAGAGCAGCGCACAGAACCGTTTCCTGTTTGACAAAATGGATGATTTTCTTTTTCATTCTGGTTCTCCTCCATTTGAACGGATTCAGAAATACTATAAGGAGTGTGGCGGTGAACAGCTCTCCCTCTCAATGAGGTAAAACGGCAAGTCGATGTGCATCGGCAGCTGATGGTTCCCCTCGATACGGTCTATGAGGATTCGGAAAGCCAGCTGCCCAAGCTCGGCGATGGGGATATGGACCGTCGTCAAAGGCGGGGACGTATAGTTTGCCATCGGAATATCGTCAATTCCGATAATAGAAATATCCTTTGGCACACGCTTTTTCGCTTTCTTCAGTGCGCTCAGAGCGCCCAGCGCCGTTGTGTCATTCGCACAGAAGATGGCCGTTATGTCGGCCTGATTGGATAAAAGTTGATTGACGCCGCGGTAGCCCCCGTCGAGCGACAGTGTGACATCTGCAATCAGACGCCGGTTCAGCGGGATGCCATTTTTTTCAAGCGCCTGACAGTATCCCTCGTATCGAATCTCATTCTGCGTCTCGCCAATATATCCGATTTTCCTGTGGCCGAGATCAATCAGGTGGCTGACGGCCGTCTCACTGGCCAACAGGCCGTTGCATGTGGTTTGATCGTATTTTGCGTTGAGATAGTTGAGCCCCGTATATCCCACATATCGGAAATTTTTCTTGAGGACCTTCAAAAGCTCCGTCTCACATCGGCCCATGATAATGATGCCGGAGGACTGCTTGTCACAGATATTCCTCATATTTTCCAGGGTGAGAAAGTCTCTTTCCGTGTAAAGGTGCTTGACGATGTAGTTCTGCTTGTAGGCTTGCTCGTCAATACTCCTTGCCAGCTGCTGAAAAAAGGGGTCATCCATCGCCGTTTGCGTCCTTGCGAGCAGGCAGGAGATTGTCTGTGGTATGTCCCGCTGCCGCGAAGCAGTCTTCTTAAGCGCCTGCGCTGCCTTATTGGGGGTATAGTTCTCCCTTTTTACAATTTCCCAAATCTTTTGGTACGATTCCTTGTCCTTTAGGGAGCCCTTACTGTTTAAGACTCTGGAAACTGTGGAAACGGAGACGTTGGCTTCCTTTGCAATTTCTTTAAGTGTCATAACACGCAGCTCCAGACATAATAAGATAAATTATATTATAGAGGAAAAGATGGCCCGTGTAAACAACGAAAAGTGAAAACGTTTGCAAAATTCTATAGCAACGTTTGCAAAAACGAAGTGGAATTGTGTGAAAATATACGGTATACTAAATTCGCAGCACGGGACTTGAACCCCAGAACAAACCGCATTTTCTTAACGATTTACTCATTTGCAAAATCTAACGGGAGACATTTCACTGAAGGAGGAAACGATATGAGCTGGCTGAAACATGTCATCGGAACGGAAAAGGCTATTATCGCGATGCTGCATATGCAGCCGATGCCCGGCGATCCCTACTATGACAGGAAACGGGGGATGGAATGGGTGATCGAAAAGGCAAGGGCAGATCTGGACGCTTTGCAGGAGGGCGGCGTAGATGCCATTATGTTCAGCAATGAATACAGCCTCCCCTACCTGACAAAGGTCAAAACGGAAACCGTAGCGGCAATGGCCAGAGTCATTGGCGAGCTTCGCCGCGACATAGAGGTCCCTTACGGCGTCAACGTTCTATGGGACCCCATCGCGTCCCTTGATCTGGCCGCGGCAACGGACGCGAAATTTGTTCGGGAGATTTTTACCGGCGCATACGCCAGCGACTTCGGCGTATGGAACACGGACTGCGGCGCAACCGTCAGGCACCAGCGGGAAATTGGAGCGGAGCATGTAAAGCTGCTCTACAACATCGTCCCGGAAGCCGCCAAATACCTCGCCGACAGGGAGATCGAGTCCATTGCGAAGACCACGGTGTTCAACTGCCGTCCGGATGCGCTCTGTGTCTCCGGCGCCACGGCGGGAGCTGCGACAAATCCGGAGCTTCTCAAGCGTGCGAAGTCTGCGGCTGGGGAAACGGTGGTGCTGGCGAACACCGGATGCAGAAAGGACACGATAGAAAGCTTTCTGGATATTGCTGACGGAGCCGTCGTCGGTACTACGTTCAAGGTGGATGGCAAATTTGAAAACGGGGTAGACAAAAAAAGAGTGCAGGAATTTATGGCGGTCGTTAAAAGCTACAGGAACAAGACAGTTTGAGAAGGAGGAAAAATCATGAAAAAGACACTTGCAATGATTCTGGCCCTATGGATGACCCTCTCCCTGTGCGCGTGCGGGAAACAGGACGATACGCCTCCGGCAGCGAGTTCCCCTGGACAGGCCCCCGCTGCCGATCCAGTCGAAGATGCCGAGCTGACGCCGGAGGAGAGCATCCAGCACATTTATGACGACATAATGCCTCTTGACAGCCAGACAGATCTGACCATCGCGACCCTGGCAGGCTCACACCATGCGTTTGTCGTATTCCTGATGGAAAAAATGGGGGCGTATGAGAAGGCTGGCATCAAGAGCGAGATCGTCACCTTCGGGAACGGCCCGGTGCAGATGGAAGCCCTCGTCTCGGATTCCTGGGATTGCGGCACGACCGGGCTTGGCGGCGTCCTTGTCGGCGCGTCCAAGTATGGGGCATACATCATCGGCGCGGCCGCCCAGGACAGAAATTCCCTGCGTATCTTCGCGAAAAACGATACGGACATCGTAAAGGCGGGCGTTACAACAGAGAACAACGTCTATGGGACAGCGGACGCATGGAAAGGGCAGGAGATCCTTGTCACGACCGGCTCCACGCTCCACTATACCCTCGCCGTCGGCCTCAATGAGATTGGCCTGGAGCTCGACGCAGTCAATCTCACCCACATGGATGTTGCCAGCGTCAACACCGCCCTCCTGGCAGATCAGGGGAGTATCGGCGGCGTATGGGGCTCCTATGCCTACGGGGAGACGCTCAACAGCCGGTATACTCCCGTTATGAACGCAAAAGACCTGGGCCTCAATATCTGCGTTGTACTGGTTGCGAACCCCAAGAGCTACAGTGATCCTGCGAAATATGACGCCATCCAGAAATATGTGGAGATGTATTACAAGACGATTGAGTGGGTCTATGCCAGCGAGGAGAACACCCGGTACGCGGCAGAGCTCTTCACAGAGATCAATGAAGAGAACGGCGTGGTAGGTACTGTCGAGGAGAACTATACCACCCTTACAAACGACACATACTATACGCTGGAGGAAGCGTACAATATGTTCCACGATCGGACCACTGCATCGGACGGAACAGAGATGACGGTGATCGAGGAAGCCCATTACGGTCCACTCAGCTTCTATGTGGCCAATGGGTACTATGAGCCCGATACCCTTTCCGCATTGCTCCAGGGCAATTTCAAGACGGATATACTCGACGCCCTTTACAAAAAATAGGCGGCAGGCATTCGCGCTATGGGGTGGTATCGGCAATACCACCCCACATTTATAAAGGATAACGGTTGCTATGAAAGCTTATGATACAAAACTGAAATATACCTTTCTCTCGATTGCGACGGTGATTGCCTTTCTGCTCCTATGGCAGCTTCTGGCCGTCACCGGCTTTACCGGAATCATTCCGGCACCATCGGTGGTATTCAGGACGTTGCTGGACAAGTTTTCAAACCCCAATCCGGATGGGGCAACTCTGCTGAAAAATATCGTCATAAGCCTGAAGGTCTCCTTGACCGGATTGCTTCTCGGCATCGGGATCGGCGTTCCCCTTGGATGGCTGATGGCGTGGTACGAGCCGGTCAATAAGCTGGTTCGTCCTCTGTTTGAATTTATCCGTCCCATTCCCCCCATATCCTGGATTCCCCTTACGATTCTGTGGGTAGGGATCGGATTGGGCGCGAAAGCCATGATTATTTTCTTCGGATGCTTTGTGCCCTGTCTGATCAACGCCTACGCCGGTGTAAAAACCACGGACCAGACGCTCATCAACGTTGCGAAGACCTTTGGTGCATCGAACTTTACGACGTTTAGAAAGGTGGCCATCCCCTCCTCGCTGCCGCTGACCTTTACCGGCATGAGGACCGCGCTGAACTGCGCATGGAGCACTCTGGTGGCGGCGGAGCTGCTTGCCGCGAACGCAGGTGTTGGCTACATGATAACGATGGGCCGCTCTGTGGGGCGGGTTGACATCGTGATTGCCGGCATGATTACCATAGGTGTGATTGGATACGTGTTCTCAAGATTGTTTGACAAGATTGAATCCATTGTGGTTAAATGGAGGACTTTGTAATGAGACTTGACCAGACGACCCACAAAAAGTCCTTGTTCCAGCACGTTGTCGGCACGCTGGCACCGAGTTTTTTGATTATTCTGCTGATAGGTGTCTGGGTATTCGCGTCCAATCGAAATAGTGTTCTGGTTCCCTCACCGGTCACGGTAATCCAGAGGTTCATCAAGACCTTTACAAACCCGATCAATAACCAACTGATCTGGGGGCACATATGGGCTTCGCTGAAGAGGGTGCTGCTGGCGCTGCTCATTTCCTGTGGCATAGGCATCCCCTTTGGCGTCCTGATCGGCTGGAACAAAACATTTAACGCCATTTTTGGAACTCTGTTTGAGGTGCTCCGGCCAATCCCGCCCATCGCCTGGATGCCATTGATTATCATGCTGCTGGGAATTGGCGAGGTCCCAAAAGTGGTTATCGTTTTCATTGGCACGTTTACGCCCATCGTATTGAATACCGCTACGAGCATACGGCTTGTGGATACGCTCTATCTCGATGTGGGAAGAATGTTCAATGCCAATGAAAGGCAGCTGCTCTTCCATGTTGCCCTGCCCGCCTCTCTGACATCCATTTTTGCCGGGTTCAGGACCGCGACAAGCGGCGGCCTCATGGTCGTCATGGCGGCGGAGATGATCGGCGCGAAAGCCGGGCTGGGGTTTCTCATTCAGAGAGGGCTGGACGCCTTTGATATTCCGCTTATCATGGTCGGCATGATCGTAATAGGGCTGGTCGGTTCCGTGCTGGCCATCCTCACGGACTTCCTGGAAAGGTGGATTACGCATGGCAGGTAGCATCAGACTGACGATCGACCATATATCCAAAACGTTTCCCATTGGAAAGAGCGAATCGTTCAAGGTCATTGACGATCTTTCTTTTGACGTTGCAGATAATGAATTTCTCGTGCTCTTAGGGCCTGGACACTGCGGAAAGACCGTGACGCTCAATATTGCCGCCGGACTGGAGAAGGCCGATGCAGGAACAGTGAGGCTGGATGGGGAGGTCGTTGACAGGCCCAACTCGAAAATGGGGATGGTATTCCAGAAGGTGGGGACCTTTCCGTGGCTTACCGTCCTGGAGAATGTAGAACTTGGGCCCCGATTCAAGGGCGAAAATAAAGCAGACCGGCGGAAAAGGGCAGAAAAATTTATTAAGATCGTCGGATTGCAGGGGTTTGAGGACAGCTATCCGGTGCAGCTTTCCGGCGGCATGAAGCAGCGCGTGGGCATTGCGAGGGCCTATACCAACCAACCGGAAATACTCATTATGGACGAGCCCTTTGGAGCGTTGGACGCCCAGACCCGGTACAGCATGGAGGAAGAGGTTGCGCGCATATGGTCGCAGGAAAAGAGGACCATTATTTTTGTAACCAACAATATCGAGGAAGCTGTGTATCTGGGGGACAGGATCATTCTGCTGACGGAATGTCCGGCAAAGGTAAAGGCGATTTACCAGGTTGATCTCCCGCGCCCCAGAGACATGATGAGCCCGGCATTTCTCGCGCTGCGCCAGAAGATCTCGGACAATACGGATTTCTCCATGGAAAGAGAGGCGGAGGCATGAGCAGGAATAAGATTGAGGTGAACCATCTGACACACCGGTATGGTGACCTGCTGGTGCTGGACGACGTCTCCTTTACCATCAAGGAGGGCGAATTTGTCTGTGTTGTCGGCCCCACCGGGTGTGGGAAAACGACCTTTCTGAATCTGCTTACCAGACTGATCGTGCCGACATCCGGGGAGATTCTGATTGATGGAGGCGCGGCGGACCCCAAGAAGCACAACATCTCCTTCGCATTTCAGGAGCGGTCCGCATACCCCTGGCTCAGTGTGGAGGACAATATCCAATTCGGCATGAAGATCAAAAAGGAGAAGCCGGAGGTGATTCGGGAGCGCACAGAGGAAATCCTGGAGCTGATGGGCCTGAAAAAATTCCGGAAGAGCTATCCGCACCAGCTCTCTGTAAGCGGGGAGCAGAGAATCGTGATTGGCAGGAGCTTTGCCATGAGACCGGATCTGCTCCTGATGGATGAGCCCTATGGCCAGATGGATATTAAGATGCGATTTTATCTGGAGGATGAGGTCATCCGCCTGTGGAAGAACTATGGGAGTACCGTCATCTTCGTTACCCACAACATTGAGGAGGCCGTATATCTGGCGGACAGGATTATCATTCTCACCAATAAGCCAGCGAAAGTAAAAGAGGAGCTGCAAATTGATCTCCCCAGGCCGAGAGATATATCCTCCGCCCCATTTATCCGGTACAGAAAATACGTTACCGACCAGATCAAGTGGTGGTAAAGGGCGGGAGGGAGTCAGCTTGCGGTTATTTCCGTCGATTGCTTCATCCAACTGCCTTGCGTACGGGAGAGAGCTGGAACGAATCGGCGCATGGCAGGAGCTCCATATTGATATTGAGGACGGCAATTTTACACCCAACATTACCTTCGGCTTGAAAACAGCCGGGGCGATCTGCCGCGAGGCTGCCGGTAAGGACATTCACGTCCACCTGATGGCGAGGGAGCCGGGCAGATATTTAGAGACGCTTGCCTCTTATGGCGTAAAAACCGTGTTCGCACATATGGAAGCACTCGATTATCCCATGGTGTTCCTCAATCTGTGCCGACGGCTGGGCATGGAGGCGGGGATTGCGTTCAATATCAAGACACCGGTATCCGCTGCGGAGCCGTTCTTTCCCATGATGGATTCTGTGCTCGTCATGACATCAGAGCCAGACGGGGGGAGCGAATGCCTTTTCCGGCCAGCCTTTGAAAAGGCGCTTCGGGCCATTGAAACAGTCCCCAGGAGCGTCAAGGTGATTGCCGATGGCGGTCTGAGGGAACCCGAGGTGGCGCGGCTGTCGGCGGCAGGGGCATATGGCGCCGTATTGGGCCGCTTGGTATTCGCTGCGGACAATCCGATGCAAGTCCTGAAAAATCTGGAAGGGGGTAAAATGTATGAGGAATCTCTATGAAGTGTTGGAAAAATTGTGCCTTGCTCCGGCGCCGTCTGGCTATGAGAAAAATTCAGCCTCCGCATTTGCCGGGCTGATAAAGCCCTACGCCAACGAGGTGCGGGTGGACAAGATGGGCAATGTGATTGCTCGGATTGACGGCACAGTGGAGCACGCGCGAACGGTTATGGCCTATGCCCACATGGATCAGCTGGGTTTTATCGTGCGGAAGATTGAGCGGAACGGGTTTATCCAGGTGGACCGGCTGGGGGGAATCCCGGAAAAGATATTGCCTGCGCTGCGCCTTGTTATCAGGAATAAAGACGGGCGGTTTGTGCCGGCCGTATTCGGAAACAAGGCCCACCACTCGGCGACCGCAGAGGAAAAATATAAGGTGGATGTTGTGACGTCCCTGTATATTGACGTAGGCGCCTCCTCTGCGGAGGAAGTGTACGAAATGGGGATCGACATAGGATGCCCGGCCATTTATGAGCCCAGGCTGTCGAGGCTTGGGCGGGATAAGGTCTGCGGCACGGCCCTGGATGATCGGGGCGGCCTGGCGGCGCTTGTCTGCGCGGCCGAAATACTGCACGGCAGCAGGCCGGACTGTACAACCTACCTCGTTGGAACCATCTGGGAGGAGTTCAATATCCGGGGAGCGGCGTTTGCGGCCAGAAGCATCCGGCCCGACATCGCATTGGGCCTGGATGTGGCGCTGGCCGGCGATACGCCGGATCTTGAGAAAAACTATCCCGACATGCTGGGAAAAGGCCCGACGGTCAATCTGTACAACTTCCACGGGCGGGGAACGCTGAATGGTATGATTCCCAACGAGCGCCTTGTGACCCTGGCGGAGAAGAGCGCGGAGGAGGCGGGGATCCCCCATCAGAGATTTGCTTCTTTGGGAATCATCACGGAATCCGCGTATATCCAGATGGAGTGCGACGGCATCGCCTGCCTCGACTTTGGTTTCCCCGCCCGGTACACCCACTCGCCCATAGAAACCTGTGCCCTGCCGGACATAGAGAATCTGGGGAAGCTCGTGGCGGCGACGATTTCCAATATTGCGGCGGACATGGATATTTCACGGTATCGGATCGAGTGAGCGTATGAAAAAAGGAATCCACTATTGGGCGCTGCCCACTGAATTGCCGCTGGCGCGGAAGTTCCGGTTTGCGAAGGAGTGCGGTTATGACGGTGTGGAGCTCGCACTGCTCCGGGAGGGGGCGTTCAGTCCGAATTGTTCGGCGGAAGAGCTCCGCGAAATCCGGCGGGCCGCTGACGGTGAAGGGATCGCGCTCCCCTCCATCACCAACACACTGAGTTGGACCTGTTCCTTTACAAGCAGCAGAAAAGAGATCCGGGAAAAAGCGGCGGACGTTCTGAAGCAGGAGATTGATATTGCCAGTATGATCGGCGCGGAGGCGGTCTTGGCGCTTCCAGGGTTTGTCCACATGAACTTTTCCGCCAATGGACTGCATCCCCTGACAGATACCTCGGCTCCCGGGGACTACTGTCCGTCCGGCGAGGTAGTAGATTACGCGGAGGCCTACGGCAGAGCGGTAGAGGGCTACCGGGCGCTGGCATCCTACGCATCGGACGCCAAGGTGCGGATATGCGTTGAGAACATTTGGAGCGGTTTTTTGCTGTCGCCGATAGAGATGCGGGGATTTATTGACGAGATTGGCTCCGAGTATGTGAGGTCATACTTTGACGTGGGAAACGTCTGCCCCTACGGTATTCCGGAGCAGTGGATCCGAATCCTGGGAGAGCGGATTGAGAGAGTCCACTTCAAGGACTATGTTGGAAGCGCACAGTCTCTTGACTGCTTTGTGCCGCTGCTGGCTGGCCGGATTGATTTCCAGAAAACCATGAGGGCGCTCAGGGACATCGGGTACGATGGCTGGGTAACGGCGGAGGTGAATGGAAATCCACAGGCGCCGGGCTATATCGCCCAGATCACCTCAAAGGCCCTTGACGACATTTTTCAATTAGGGGGAGAGAGCAATGGCGAACTGTTTTGAATTGCGGGAAAAAGCGCGGGAAATCAGAATCCGGAGTCTGGAGGCTGTGTATCATGCGAAATCGGGACACCTTGGCGGCAGCTTTTCCGCAGCGGAAATGATCGCAGCGCTGTATTTTGAGATACTGAGTATCCGCCCGGAGGCGCCGCAATGGGAGGACCGGGATAGATTTGTGTTGAGCAAAGGACATGCGGCGCCAGCGCTGTATGCAGCCCTTGCCATGAAGGGCTTCTTTCCGCTTGAGGACCTGGACAGGCTCCGTATGGCGGACAGCCACCTCCAAGGCGCGCCGAATATGAAAACACCGGGTATTGATATGTCGTCCGGACCGCTTGGACAGGGGCTGTCGGCCGCGGTCGGGATGGCCCTGGGAAGCCGGGTACTGAAAAAGGATTTCAACGTATGGTGCATGATTGGAGACGGAGAACTCCAGGAGGGCCAGATTTGGGAGGCGGCGATGACCGCTGCGAAGTACCGGCTCAACAACCTGGTGTGCATTTTGGACCACAACAAAGTGCAGATGTCCGGAACGAACGATGAACTGATGCCCATAGGAAATGTGCGGGATAAATTTGCCGCGTTTGGCTGGCGTATCGTCGGAATTGAAAATGGAAACGACATCGCGGAGGTGACGGAGGTCTTTCAGCACGTCTTTGACCCGGAGGATGAAAGGCCCGTCGCGGTGATTGCTGAGACCGTAAAGGGCAGGGGCGTTTCTTATATGGAGGGACGTGCCGCATGGCATGGCGCGGTCCCAAACAACGAGCAGTTTGCCGCTGCGATGGAGGAACTGAAGGAGGGGCTGAAATGACCGCTAATCGGGCAGTGTACGGCGATACGATTTGGGAACTGGCCAAAACCAACGAGAAAATAGTAGTCGTCGATTCGGATTGCATAGGGCCCCTCAACTATCAAAAGTTTGTTGAGGACTTCCCTGACAGATTCTTTGAGTGCGGCATCGCAGAGCAGGACATGGTCTCCACGGCCGCAGGGCTTGCCAGCTGCGGTCTGACGGCCTTCTGCGCGTCCTTTGCCGTGTTTGTCAGCATGAGGGCCCTCGATCAGGTCAGAAATCAGGTGTGTTATAACAACCTGAACGTAAAAATGATCGGGACCCATTGCGGCATCGAGACAGGGTATGACGGCGCGACCCACCAGTCCATCGAGGATCTGGCCATCATGCGGGTCATCCCCAACCTGGTGGTCTTGGCTCCGTCAACGCCGGTCATGACAGAAAAACTGACGCGCATCATGGCCGAGGCCTACGGTCCCTTCTATATGCGCTTCGGAAGGAACCAAAATGAGGAGATCTACACCCCGGAGGACTCCTTCCCGATTGGGGGGAGCAAGCGGATCTATGATGGCGATGCGGTAACGGTCATGACCCATGGCAGCCTGCTGCCCATTGCGAAGAAAGCGGTCGAGGAGCTGAGAAGGGAGGGCGTCAACGTCAGACTCTCCGATATGTACTCCTTAAAGCCCCTTGACACAGAGGAGATCGAAGCCGCCGCGAAGGAGACCGCGTTCATTCTTACCATCGAGGACCACAGCATCATAGGCGGTCTTGGCGGCGCGGTCTGTGAGTATACGGCGGAGCACTGCCCGTGCAGGGTTGTGCGAATGGGGATGAACGACTCCTTTGGCCGTGCCGGAACAACGGCGGACCTGTATCGCCTATACGGGTTGACCGCAGAAGAGATTGTGCGGAAAATCAGGGCGCTTATACCGTGATGGGGAGGACTTTCCATGAAGCATATATTCCTGAACCTGAAAAGATTCGATGTTCCCGTGGAATATGGGGGAGTAAACCGGCTTGCTCCAATTGATGAATGGGGGGCATATATTGTCAGGAGCACCCAGGAGGCTCTACGGCGCTATCGCCCTGATGAAGTGGAATTTGTTCAGTATTTTCCCGAGGCCCATCTCATCGGGGCCGTCTCGGCAAGATCCGACGGCAGCCCGGTCCAGATCGGATGTCAGGGCGTTTATCGGATGAGCACGGCTGTTGGCGGCAATTTCGGAGCCTTTACCACCAACCGCCCCGTAAGCGCCATGAGGGCCCTGGGCGTCCGCTCTGTTCTGATAGGCCATTGTGAGGAAAGGATGGACAAGCTGGGGATCCTGGCAGAAGCAGGCGCCGCAGATACCGTGGCCGTCAGCCGCATTCTGAACCAGGAGGTCAGAGAGGCTATCGCCGGTGGACTGTCCGTGCTCTACTGCATCGGCGAGGATACGGCGGACCAGGAGCGCTGGCAGGAGGTACTGGAGGAGCAGCTGGAGGTTGGCCTCAGAGGGGTGGAAAGAAGCAGGATTACGATTGGATATGAGCCGATATGGTCGATAGGACCCGGTAAGCGTCCGGCAGATCAGGCGTACATAACAAAGGTTGCCCGTTTTATCAAGGAAAAGACGGGCGGGATGCCTGTTGTTTACGGCGGAGGACTTCGCGAGGACAACGCTGAAATGCTCTCTTCCATTGCGGAGATCGACGGCGGACTCATCGCGCTGACCCGCTTCCAGGGCGAGGTGGGGTTTTATCCGGATGAATATATCAAGATCATTCGTGCCTATCTGGGCAAGTGACCTTTTTCTTGAACAGAAAACGGGGCTTCGGGTTCGGGTCAGATCCCACTTCGGTTTCTGCCCGGGAGCATATCTGAAAATCATCCGCGTAGAGGAGTAAAGGAGAAATAACATGAAGCTGGAGTTTGAATATGGTCAGGGCGTGATGTCGGCCAACCTGCCGGATGATACCGACGTGTTCATACCGGGACAGACAGTTGCCGATCCGCCCTGTCTGCCGCAGGACTGGGACAGCCTCTATCACGCGACCTTGGAGAGCATCCGAAACCCCATCGGTATGCCCGCGCTGAAGGAGCTGGCTGGGCCGGGCAAAACGGTCGTCTTTGTAATCCCTGATATTGTCAAGGGTGGCTGTCAGGCTACCAGCCACCGGAAGGTCGCCATCCGGGCCTGTCTGAACGAGCTCTACGATGCGGGTGTGAGGAAGTCGGATATTCTGCTGCTGATCTCCAACGGCCTTCATCCCCGGGCAACGGTACAGGAGATGAAGCAGATTCTGGGGGAGGATCTCTTCAACGAATTTTACTACACCAACCAGCTCACCAGCCATGACAGCGAAGACGATGCGCACATGGTGGACCTGGGGACGACCCGGCGGGGTGACCCGGTGCTGATGAACAAATACGTCTTTGCCTGCGATATTCCAATCCTGATTGGCCACGTTCAGGGCAATCCCTACGGCGGCTATTCCGGCGGATACAAGCACTGCGCTACCGGTATCACCCACTGGCGTTCCATCGCCAGTCACCATGTGCCCAAGGTCATGCACCGGAACGACTTCACACCGGTATCCGGGAAAAGTCTGATGCGGACGAAGTTTGACGAAATCGGCATGTGGATGGAGGAGAAGATGGGACACCCCTTCTTCTGCTGCGACGCGGTGCTGGATACGTACTCCCGGCAGATTGCGATTTTTTCCGGCTGCGCCAAGGAGATGATGCCCGTCAGCTGGAAGACGGCCGACCGTCGGACCTATGTGCCGTGGGCGGAGAAGAAGTATGATGTGATGGTTTTTGGTATGCCGCAGAATTTCCACTATGGCGACGGCATGGGCACCAATCCGATTCAGATGATGCAGGCCCTGTCCGCCCAAGTTATCCGCCACAAGCGGGTGATGAAAGAGAACTGCGTCATCATCTGTTCCTCTCTCTGCAACGGCTATTTCCACGATGAGCGCTGGCCCTACCTCCGGGAGCTGTATGAGCTGTTCCAGCATGACTATATGAATGTTCTGCCAGATCTGGACCGGTACGGGGAATATTTTGCCACCAATGCGGAGTACATCCGCAAATACCGCTTTGCGAATGCCTTCCACCCCTTTCACGGATTCTCCATGATGAGCTGCGGTCATATTGCGGAGATGAATACCAGCGCGATCTATATCGTAGGCGCCCAGGAGCCGGGGATTGCCCGGGGGATGGGACTCAAAACCAGGGCCACTTTCGAGGAAGCGCTGGCGGACGCGATGAAAAAATATGTGGGACCCCATCCCAATATCCTGGCGCTGCCCCAGACGTTCCGGCTCAGCGCCGTCCACCTCTGCCTCAAAAACCAGCTTTACGACGGCACCAGCGGGCATTGACATGCAATACCTCCTCTATTTTCTCATTGCCGTTGGGGCAACCACCGTGGGTTCTCTGACCGGAATGGGGGGCGGCATCATCATCAAGCCGGTGATGGATATGCTGGGTGCGTTTGACGCGCAAACGATTGGCGTGCTCTCCTCCCTGACCGTTTTTTCCATGTCCGTTGTGTCCATTGGCAAGCAGATGATGGGCGGAATACGGATTCCTTTTGACGCAGCAATTCCACTGGCTGTCGGTTCGGTGGCTGGCGGGTTGGCAGGAGAGCGGCTGTTGCGCCTCTGCGTAACGGTCCTGCAAAACAACCAGATGGTGACGGTCGTCCAAAACGGAGTCCTTGCGCTGCTGATTTCATCGGTGATTGTCTATATGCGAAATCAGCGGAGGATACGGAGCTTTCAACTCCGCGGTGTGCGCATATCCGCCCTGGTGGGACTGTTCCTGGGGCTCTGTTCTTCCTTTCTGGGGATCGGCGGCGGGTCTGTCAATGTGGCGCTCGTCATCCTCCTGTTCCCTTTTGACATCAAAACAGCTACGCTCTGTTCTCTGATTACCATTTTCTTTGCCCAGCTCTCCAAGCTGGGGGCCGTTGCGCTCTCCACCGGTTTTGCGGTCTTTGACTTGCGGGCAGCGCCGGTGATGATCGCAGGTGCGATTGCAGGAGGCTTTATTGGCGGCGGCTTGAACCGCCGCTGCCGGGAAGAGGCAGTCGAGAGGACCTTTAGTCTGGTGCAGCTCCTGGTGTTAGGCATTGCCATCGCAAATGTCATCAAAAATTTACCCCGTTGAACCAACAATATCAGGGCCAGCCACTGTTCAGTGGCTGGCCCTCTGCCTACATAGAGCGTACCGCTCTCAGAAAAATCCCGCTATCGCTTCTCCCCCGGTCGGAACACCAGCGCGGCCAGGAAGGAGAACAGCACCGCCGCCGCGATGCCCCCCGCCGTGGCGGTGAGCCCGCCGGTCATGACACCCAGCCAGCCCTTCTCCCCCACGGCCTTGGCTACGCCCTTGGCCAGGTTAGAGCCAAACCCCGTCAGGGGCACCGTCGCGCCCGCTCCGCCCCACTCCGCAATGGGACCGTACGCACCGATGGCCTCCAAAAACACGCCTGCTACCACATACCCCGTCAGAATACGGGCAGGGGTCAGCTGGGTTTTGTCGATGAAAATCTGCCCGATGGCACATAGGATGCCGCCGCACAGGAACGCGTTGAGATACTGCATACATGGTTCTCCTCCTACTTTTCGATTGTCAAGGCGTGGCAGATACTGGGGATGCTCTCCCCCTGGAAGCTGGACGTGGGGGACAACAGGGCCCCGGTGGGGGCGAAGAGAATCTTATGGAGATGATTCTCCTCCATCTGCCGCAGCAGATACCCGCACAGCACGGACGCCGAGCACCCGCAGCCGCTGGCTCCCGCGTGCATGTCCTGCTTCTGAATGTCGTAGAGCAGCATCCCGCAATCCTTGTAGTTCTCGCTCATATCTACGCCATCCTGCTGGAAGAACTCC
>ERZ778518.1378-NODE-1378-length-17024-cov-8.489009_pt1 | contig 17024 bp, 17 predicted proteins | sample MGYA00510340_ERZ778518 | MGnify/ENA primary metagenome ERZ778518 (study PRJEB29527, sample SAMN07138967) | mouse gut metagenome | material: feces | host: mouse | place: China:Nanjing | collected 2016-01-25 ...
GGGATAAACTGGTCACACTGTCTACTTGTGAATATTCCCAGAAGAATGGGCGGTTTGTGGTCGTTGCAAAAAAGAAGCAGCAGTAAAAGATATTTGTCATACTCCAAAGATGGCAGGGGCATATCATTCCGTTGTTTGCAGTACAGAGTGTATGACAATGCCATCTTAAAAATTTAGGAAAGGGGGCATACGATGGCGAAAGAAATCCGAACACATCAAGTCTGTAAGGATATAAAAGCGTTGGATAAGGCCAAAGCCGTCACAGGGCATATGAAACATGCCTATATCCGCACAAAGGAATCCACGGGGCAGGCACAGATGCAAGGCCAGGAAAGTGAAACCCCGACCGATTATGCAGAAAATAGAATGGCGCATGGGGCGGACAGGGTGATCCATGAAGCTGTCCGTCCAATCAGGCAGCAAGGCAGGAAAAAGAAAAACCAAAGAAAAGAAATACGCCGGACGGTAGAAATAATAAAACAGGAAAATGGAGAGGGACATACTTCTGGAAAGGAGCCATGTCCCTCTTTTTCTTCGGCACAGGAGGGGAAATTTTACCAGACCAAAAGCCAGGGAGCAAAAAATAAAAATGCACAGGCAGGGCAGCAGCCTTTGCCACAGAGACAGACACAGCGGCAAGCCATACAGCAGGCAGGGCAGCGAAAAGCACAGGAACAAACCATATGGCGGGAGAGCCAGCGAAAAGCTGTGCAGCGGACAAGTCAGCAGAGGGTTTCAGAAATTGGCAGAATCCAAGTGAGGGAACTGCCAAAGCAGACGATTAAGACCCTGGAACACAGCGAAAAGACCATTAAGACAAACCATTATTCTGGGCGGGCAATAAAGCCCGTCGGGAAAGGAGCTGTCAAAGGCACAGGAAAATCCATCAAGACAGCCGAGCAGACGGCGAAAACCACAGTTAAGACGAGCCAGAAGGCGGCAAAGACGGCACAAAAGACCGCAAGGGCTTCTGCAAAGATGGCAGAAAAAGCAGCGAGGGCAGCAAAGCAGGCAGCAAGGGCGGCAGGAGAAACAGCGAAAGCCACGGTAAAAGCAGCGGCTGCTTCAGCAAAGGCAGCAGCTGCAGCAACAAAAGCTTTCATTGCCGCCCTTGCCGCTGGCGGGTGGGCGGCAGCGCTTATTTTGATTGTCATTCTTTTATTTGGCGCAGTATTCCATATGACAGGGGGCGACAATTTAAGCACGGTAAATCCAGTCAGTGCAGAAGTAGAGGCATATCGGCCAGTCATTCAAAAATATGCAGACCAGTATGGGATTGGCGAATATGCAGAACTGCTTATGGCTGTGATGATGCAGGAAAGCGGCGGAAGGGGCAATGACCCTATGCAGAGTTCACAGTCTCCTTATAACAAAAAATACCCAAGGAAACCCAATGGAATCAAAGAACCAGAATATTCCATTGCATGTGGAGTGCAGGCGTTAAAGGCGGAATTGACAGAAGCGGAAGTGGAAAGCCCCATTGACATGGAGCGTATCAAGCTGGCGTTACAAGGGTACAATTATGGTAATGGATATATTAAGTGGGCAAAAAACAATTACGGGGGCTACACTGCGGCAGGGGCTGTTGAATTTTCTGAGATGATGGCAAAGAAAATGGGATGGAAAAGCTATGGGGACAAACAGTATGTCCCCCATGTCCTTCAGTATTATGCTTTTGGCAGAATCCCAGCCGGAACCGGAAACCAGGCAATCGTGCAGGTGGCGCTTACCCAGGAAGGGAACAGCGGAGATACCTATTGGAGCTGGTACGGGTTTGGAAGCCGTGTGGAGTGGTGCGCCTGTTTCGTGTCGTGGTGTGGGGAACAATGCGGCTATTTAGAAAGCGGTGTACTTCCCAAATTTTCCCTTTGTTCCGATGGTGCGAGATGGTTCCAAACGAAAGGTCAGTTTCAAGATGGCAGTTTTGTCCCAGCGGCAGGTGACATCATCTTTTTTGACTGGAAAAACGATGGAACAATCGACCATGTGGGGATTGTGGAGAACGTGGCAGATGGCGTGGTGCATACCGTGGAAGGGAACAGTAAGGATAAAGTGGCGAGAAAAAGTTATAATATTGGCAGTAAATCCATATATGGATATGGTATCTATGAAATTAACTAATGCGTATTAAAAGTTGTCTGCTAAATAAATATTTTTTGACGGTTAAAAAGATATTGACGTTTGTATAGAAATAAGTTTTTAGAATTTAAAATAAATATCTTGACAGAATAATACTATCGTGATAGTATTACTGCAAAGATACTACTGCGATAGTAATGAAGGGAGGTGGCAAGATGAAATTATTTGATTCAGAGCTGAAAGTAATGGAGATTTTATGGGAGAATGGTGATTGTCCAGCGGGTATGATTGCAACTACATTATTACAGCAAGTAGGTTGGAATAGAAATACAACTTACACAGTAATAAAGAAATTGATTAAAAAGGGGGCAATACAGAGAACAGAACCTTCTTTTATGTGTACTCCGCTCATTACCAGACAGCAAGTACAGCAAGATGAAGCAGAAGAGTTTCTTGATAAGTTTTTTGGAGGCTCTCCAGAGGCATTTTTATCTACATTTGTTTCAGGCAAGCGCATATCGCAGGACGAAATAGCACATCTGAAGCAGCTTATTAAAAGGTTGGAAGAAGGTGATTAGTTGGAATTTTATCGGATGGACATAGCGGTTACTATATTGATTATAGCCATCATTATATTGCGTTCTTTACTAATGGATAGGCTTCCCAAAACTACATTTTTATTCTTATGGGGTGTGGTATTGTTCCGGCTTTTAGTGCCATTTAAGATTCCATTACCGATAGGAAATATGCCATTATTAAAACCGTTTGAAGTTACTGAGAAAGGAATGAAAGGGATTAATCATTTCACATGGCGACTATCAGGTTCTGCCAATGCAGTCCATGTAGAAAGCGATGGCTATGGTCATGCACTAAATGTAAGCGCAGTACAAGTGATGTGGTTGATTGGATGTTCTGCATTGGTCATTTATTTTTTTATCCAGTATTTAAGAATGTGGAACAGGTTGAGGTATTCTATACCATTGTCAGATAATGAATATATTGAGAATTGGCTTAGCGGAATCTCAATGTTTCGGAATATAAAAATTATGCAAAATGACAGGATTCAAATGCCAGTTGCGGTAGGAATATGGAACCCTAAGATTATCCTTCCGAAAAAAATGGATTATTGCAATTATCGGTATATGGATTTTGTTCTTAACCACGAATTGGTTCACATTAAACGGTTAGATATGTTATGGAAAAGCTGTATGGTTCTTGCGCTGTCTTTATATTGGATGAACCCGTTCATTTGGGCAATGTATATACTGTTTGTGCGTGATTTGGAGATTGCCTGTGATGAAAGGATTATAAAGAAATTTGGAAAAGAAAGCAGCAGTGAATATGCTTATGCACTGGTACATTTTGCAGAAAATCAAAATAGTGTAAGTTCCGTATATTTTAATAGTTTTAGCAAAAACTCGCTTGAAGAAAGGATTGTGTTGATTGTGAATAAAAAGACAATTGGAATAATGTCATGTGTTGCAGCCGTTGCTATTGTGGTTGCGGTTATGCTTGTATTTATTGTTTCTCCTAAGAATGTTTCGGCGGAGGATGTTACTATCGCAAAAGAAGAAAAAGATGCAAAAGCAAGTACAGAGGAATCTGCAGATGGAGATGGGGCTGCATGGCAAAAACAAAAGCAAGAAAGTGTTTCATATGAAGATATAGATGGCGAGGATGTCGCATGGGCAATAGAAAATGAAGATGAATTAAAATTATACGATATATATAAAGAATATGGAATAACTTTTAATGAAGGAAAAGATGAGCTTTATTACAATGGAAAATTGGTAAGAGTATTTGAGGATGAAACGATTTTTGAGGATGGCACAAGTGCAGGTGATCTTCATTATACACCGGAGGGTAAAATTGATATTCAGGTAGTTCGGAAAGAAAATCTCTCTATTGATTCGATAAAAGAATTGAATGATGATGAATTTCGTGCACGAAATATTGAAGAAGTAAAAAAGAAGATAGAAGATAGGGATAAGACTAAGGGGGAGGCTTGGGCCATAGAGCCATATCCAGATGTTGATATGGAAGAAACATATGGAGTGTATAAAGACTTTGGATTAGAATATGATTCTGGCAGGGACTGCTTAATATTTGATGGAAAAGTAGTAAGAAATTTTATAGATGTATATAAAGAGGGCGTAGAAGAAGGAGGAGCATTGACTCGTTATGATGAGAAAGGGGTTATAGATGTAAAAACGGTTAGGGATTTTAAAAATGGAGGGACTTTAATTCGTTTAGAGATGGAAGTATTGAAATAATCTTTATATATTTTCTGAATTTTGTATTAGTTTTGAGTTGTTTTGCTAAAAGATAAAGTTTAACAAAAAATCTGCCAGTAGATATCAGGCAGATTTTTTGTTGGAAATACCAGAATCAGAAAGAGGAAGATATATTTATTGAAAAGTATGTGCTTTGAATCTGTTTTGTATATGTCCCATTAAATTTAATGTTATAAACAAGAGCCAGCCATATAAAAAAGCGTAGCCTATATTTAATTTAAATCCCAAAATAATCAAAAGACTTATCAGCAATTCAATAAAAAACAATACAACACATATATTTCTGGTTCGTTTTCTGGTGTTTTCTTCCTGAAGCCTTCTAAGATTTGGAACAGGGCTTAGAAAGATACATACAAAACAAGTGATTAGGCTTATGGATATGTAGTAAAATATATTATTCGTAAGAAAATATTTCATAAGAAATACCATTAAAAATTCCACAGAGAGTGAGAACCAAAAACAAGAAGCAGCATTGTCCATGTGGAAACCACTTGCACATATTCTCAATAAGTAAAATGAAAGTAAAAAAATAAGTCCCTCTTTAAATATGCCTAAAAATGCAGAAAAAATAATTGTCCCAAATATGTTGAGGATAAAGGATAAGGCACTTTGACATCCAATCACTAGTAGTGTTTTTTCTGACTCTGGCTGTATTTCGTTTGCTATAACAGCATCAGCAAATTTTTCTGAAATTTTGTCAAACATTTATAACTTCATAAATTTATCTGCTGATTCTGGCAGGTCGGGGCAATATCCAGGACCAAAACAGCCAAAATTGGCAATCAGCCCAACCATGAGAAGGGCAAACGAAGAAGAAAGGGATAGCGTCAAGTTTATGATTTTTTTCATAGTCAAACCTCCTGTTTTAAATTCGTTTGTTTTTGGTATAATAAAACCTGAGAGGTAAACTCTCCGTTGGAATCATTTGTGAAATGACAAATCCCAAAATATTTTTCAGCTATTTTTTCGATGGATTTTAGTCCATATCCGTGTGTGTATGGTTCTGCTTTGGTAGATAGGAATTTGCCTTGGGAATCTGTATTGGTTACGTTGTTATATGTATTTCTTACTTCTATGTAAAAAATATTTCGATCTATGGTGATAAAGACAATTATTTTTTTGTCCTTATTTAGCCTGTTTACTGCTTCTATGGCATTATCCAAAATATTCCCAATAAGAATTGTACAGTCAATGGTGTCAATATTTAAGCAGTCTTCAATTTTATAGTTAAGATTAAATATGGATTTATCAAGTCCGCTTTTTTCTATTTTGTAATTAATGATGTCATCAATTTCACGAATGCCGCACCGGGTATAAATTTCGTGGGTAGGTAACGCACCCAATTCTTCATCAAGTTTGTGGATGAGGCATTCAAGCTCACCTTTAGAAGCTAATATTCTTAAAGCAACATAGGTGTTTTTGATGTCATGTATTTGCTGGATGACAGCATTTTGATTTTGTATTTTGCAGCTTAGTGTTGTACCATAAAAATGAGAAGTTTTTTTGAGTTTTTCATTTTCTGAAAGTGTGATGTCTAATTTAAGTATATTGCTTAAGCAATACAGGACAAAATGAAGTATGCTGTACAACAAAAATGCTTCTATTAAAACTGTCCATGTAGTATAGTTCTCAGCTATTGAATTGATTGAAGTCACATGTAATATTATCAAAGAAAAGATAACAAGTGAACATAATATAAACCAATATGTCAGGAAACGTGAATTATTTTGTAGTATTTTAAGTTTAGGTTCTGCCAGCCGCATATTTATAAAAAAGGCTATTTCTATAATTATCAGAATCAGAACCATTTCCAGTTTCCCATTCATAGCTGTTGAGTATGTTGTTGTTCCTGTCAAACTAAATATCATAACTACTATATCTTCTATTAATAGATGGCAAAAATAAAAATATAATCCGGCAAAAGCAGATTGTAAAAAAGGCCTGTATAAAAGCGTTGATGCTAGGATGATAAAAATAGAACCAATCATATTTTCAACAATTGATGAAGCGTATACATTTACAATTGTTAATGATACGCTAAGAAACATATAAAATATGATTCGGCATAATTTACTCAATAATTTTATAGGGGCTATACTTACTTGAAACCAAGATAAAATGCAAACTGTATAAATATTTGTTATTATGTATAATATTGTTTTGCTATCTAACATACTTTAAACCGTCCTAAGTATATAGTAATTTGCTTTTTTATCTCTTTCACACGTCCTTTGCTAATGTTGATTTCATAGCCATTACGCATTATAAAACAGTTTGGCATAAATGTTTCTACCATATCCAGATTGATGACAAATGATTCATGCGGCCGAATGAAAATATCAGTTCTTAATTGTTTTTGAACTTCATTCACAGTAGAATAAAAGGTGTCGTCATCTGAAACGGTGATAATATGCATCTTCCTTTTTTCGCTTTCAAAGTAAAGAATATCTTTTTGTAATATGCGTTTGATAATATTTTGCTTTTTATATAGAAAGATACTGTTTTCATCCCTGTCTAATTGAATCAGATGAAGACATTTTTTAAACGTTGCAAATAGTTCATGATATTGGATAGGTTTTATGATAAATGCAACAGGTTTTATCTCATAGAGTTCTTTGTAGTAAAATTCATAACTGGAAACTACCACTATTTTTACAATATGATCGCCATACTTTTGGCGGATAATCTTGGCTGCATCAATTCCGTTATATTTCGTTTCATTTGTTTCAATATCTAAAAACACAATATCATATACAATATCAGTAAATGCCAGTAAAAGATTTTTAACACTTTCAAATACATCAATAGCAATATCACTGCTCCATAACTCAGAGCTTTTCAAACAATCCTGAATCTGTCGTGCATAATGTATCTCATCATCAACAATTGCAATGTTCATTTAAGTTTTTCTCCTGCGGGCAATTTGGATAGAGCAATCATATGGCGCATTATTTTAAGAATATGTTCTTTTTGGGGGTCACTCAGAGTCCTTAATTCTCTTTCGATTGATTTGAATCGAATGTCATCATATAATTCAATGGAGTCATCGGAAGTTTTAAACAAATCACTCAAAGGGACATTTAATGTATTGCTAATTTTTTCCAAAGTGTCAAGCGTAGGATTTCCACGGTTATTTTCGTAAGAACTCCAGATAGATGCGGTTATCCCACTGGCAAACGATATCTCTTCTAACGTATAGCCTTCTGCCTCTCTATACTTTTTCATATTTTTGGCTAATATATTTTTGTATGTGTCCATCTATATAATACCGATCCTTTTAATAAGAATGCTGTATTTTAATAAGTACATATATTGCGAAATAACTAGAAATACGGCACATTTTCACTATAATACGAATTGTCGATTTTGATTATTACACAAATATTTAGCAATATCAAAGCGATATATAGATATAAAAAATATCCATATATAGATAAAATAAATATTATAATACATCAAAAGATATATAATATGACATTAATGCGGAGATAGAAATATATTATGTTAAAATTAAAAGTTATATGTAGAGTATTTATAAGAAAAGAAATGACATCAAAAAATAAAAATTTGGGCTTCTGGTTATAAATGAAATTTTTTGATAAAGTGAAATAGTTTTTATGAAAATAATAGTGTTACGACAAAATATTACAATTTGAGCGGCGATTTGATACATTTTTGCTAAAATTTTATTTTTTATGATAGTGTATGTTTCAAGTTAAGCCGTGGTTGGAAGGAGGAACAATAATGCCAGATACTAAATATAAGAAGGTCAATTCGCCTTTTCAAAAACTGCAAGATGATTCGTATGTAGTGCTTTCACCAAGAGGGAAAATGGTTTTCTTAAATAATACGCTCTATTTTCTTTGGAATGGTTGTGATGGATTGAACACATACCATTCACTGGCGGTTGGTTTATACAATGCCTGTGAAGATAAGGCAACATTATCTATAAAAATGATAGAGGATGATGTGGCTGAAGGTATGGACATGTTATATAAAAATGACCTGATTTATGAAGTTTGAGGAGGAGAAAGATGCAAGAAAATAATGTATTAGATTTATCATCCAACTATAAACTTACAGGATGTTACATAGAGATTATATCTAACTGCAATTTGAGATGCCTTCATTGTTATAATGAAAGCGGTACTTCTAATGAAATCATGAGCATGAGGGCTTTTAAAAATGCGGTGGGTAGTATTCCATCAAATGATAAAGATGCAGATATCACTATTTCTGGCGGGGAGCCATTGCTGCATCCAGAGGTATGGAAATTTATTGAAGTGATAGATAAGAAGAATATTGGGGATTCGCTTATCATTACAAATGCAACATTAATTGACAAGGAAAAAGCAAAAAAGCTGGCGGCGTCAAATATTGGCATTCAGGTCAGTTTGAATGGTTCTTGTGAAGAAATTCACGACCAATTATGTGGAAAGGGAAGTTTCCAGAAAACGTTAAAAGGATTGGAATGTCTTGTAGATGAAGGATTACAGAATAAGATCCATGTGAGATATACATTAGCAGATTTTAATAAAAATGATGTTCCAGATTTTTTAAAGCTTTTAATATCTTATGGAATAAAAACAATGTCTATTGCGGATCTTTCCAATAGTGGACGGGCGGCAGCAAATTTAGATGCATTGTGTTATAGTGTCCAGGAAAAAGAGAATGTAAAAAATAGGATTGCACAGCAAGTAAAAAATTTTGAAAAGGATATTGATATAAACTTCAAAAATGATAATTATACAGGAGGGTGTCCATTAATTTATGAAAGTGAAGAACCTGTACCGTTAAGTCCAAGAATAGACGCTTTTGGCAATGTGTATTTATGCCAAGCTTTTTTAGATGAAATATATTCATTTGGTAATGTATATTTGGATTCGCTTTCAAAGATTGTATCAAGTTCCAAATTTTCTGAATTCATTTGGTATTGTAGGTTTGCAACCAGGTTTATTCCAGAGTGTCGGAAATGTGTTTGGAAAGAAATGTGTGGACAAGGATGTATAGCAAATGTTTTATCCAGTACAGAAAGATTATCACCGGATGGGGATTGCTATTTTCGTAGAAAGGATTATTTGATGAAATTTTTAGAAAAAAATGATTTAACCATGAGCCAATAACTGTTTGTTTACTGATATATAAATAATTTTAAAATTTAGGAGGAATATGATATGAAATATGCAAAACCAACTTCAAAAACACTTGATGTTACACCAAGAGATACTTCTTGCAACGGGAGAACGTTTTCATGTCAAACATTCGTTTGTAGCGGTATCTGGCGTTGTAGTGCCACCTATTGGAAAGGATGCTCCAAGAGTTATTCTATTTAAGTTGTAAAAGCGGTTTAACAATTAGCATTTAATCGCAAATAGTTATTGGAAGAATTTGTCAGTAGGATTAGATGCTAAGTGGACAATGGGAGTCTTAGCGTAATGTGCTGAGGCTTCCATTTAATGATTAAAGAGGATGTTTATGAAAATCTATTTAAGAGCATTATCAGACACATTTAAGACTATACCAGGATATACAATTCTGCTTTTTATTATCAGTATTTTTGAAGCAATACTTGTTCCAGCGGAATTAAATATGCTAAATAAAATGGTTGAATCATTATCTAAAATTCAAAATAGTGATTTTGAAATGATTTTAGGTTATGCATTTTTATTTATTGCCATACATATTTTGAAAATTGTCATTGGGGTTATACGCAGTTCATTAAAGACTATTTCTTCTAATAAAATAAAATATACTTTTTATGGCAAATTGTTTTCTGTACTTTCGGAAATAAATCTGACATATTTTGACCAATCAAAATTTAATTTAAAAATAAAACGTTCCAAGAAAGCAATTGAAAGTATTTTGTTTGAGGCTCTTGAATCTTTTTTGGGTATTTTTTCAACAATGATAAGTTTAGTTGGAATTGTTGTTCTGATAATAAAAATAGATAAAATTTATTTTCTCATATTTTTAATTGTTTCTATTGTACAGAATATTTATTCATTTAAAATTACACAGGAAAATATTATTTTAGATAAAGAGCAGGATGATATAGAACGCAGGCATTATTATTTGTTTCGGCTGTTATATGACCATGAGTCCATCAGGGAAATAAGAGATTATAAATTGTATGACTGGATAGAGGAAAAAAGGACTGCTGAATTTGAGAAGATATTTAAGAAAAGCATAAATTTTACTAAGAAGTGGCTGAAAATTAATTCAATCTGGTCTCTGCTGATGGCAACGATTGAACTAAGTTTTCTTTTATGTATGGTTATTCAAATGCATATATTGAAACTTACAATTGCTCAGTTTGTAACTGTTTATCAATCCTATGAAATGTTTATAACTAATGTATCTTCAGTTGTAAATTCTTTTAATACACTTTCCAGGTATGGGGTGATATTGAGTGAATTATTTGAGGTAATAGATATGAAGCCGAAACAATATAAAAGAGAATTTATAAAATATAATAATGAAGAGAAATTTATACTAAATAATGTCAGCTTTTCTTATGATAAAAATATGGATGTTCTTAAAAAAATAAGTCTGGTGATAGAAAAAGGGGAAACGGTGGCATTTGTTGGACATAATGGAAGTGGAAAAAGTACTTTGGCGAAAATCTTATTGCATATGATAGAACCAGATAAAGGAAATATAGAAATCCCCTTGTTTGCTGCACATAAAAGCAGTGCAGTTTTTCAAGATTTTTCAAGATTTCATTTTTCAGTGTTTGAAAATGTGATTTTAGGAAATGTTGAAACAATTGAAGAAGAGCCAGTGCAGGAAGTCATTGATAAAGTAAATATAGCGTTAAGCAAATCGCAATGTAAGGAATTTGTAGACAGATTACCGCAGGGTATAGATACAGAGTTAGGGACAGAATACAATGCAAGGGGTGTAGATATCTCTATTGGACAGTGGCAGAGGCTGGCGATTGCCCGTTCGGTATATAGGGATTCTGAATTTATTGTTTATGATGAACCAACAGCAAGTTTAGATCCAGTGGCTGAAAAAAAGGAGTTTGATTATATAAAGCAGGCATTGCGAGGGAAAACAGTTGTCTTAGTTTCGCACCGTATAGGTTTTAATAAAATGGCTGATAAAATAGTATTTCTGGAAGAGGGGGAAATAGCGGAATGCGGGACTCATGATGAATTGATGAAACGTCGGGATAAATATTATAGATTTTATAATGCTCAAGCTCAATGGTATAAAGAGGATATGGAAATATGAAATTCAAGGAAAATTTACGTTTTCTTAAAAGTTTAATGAGAGGAAAAGTGAAAAAGTTTGTTTTCTGCAATTGCCTTTTATTTTTCATTTGCGCTGTTTCAGAGCCATTAATTGCATATACATATAAATTATTGATAGATAATCTGAGTTCTGGCTTTTCCCTAGAAATAGTGATTTCTATTAGCTTGCTTTATATGGGGGTTCAGCTTATTGGAGAACTAAGTGAAAATTTACAATCTTATTTTAGCACAAAGACAGATTTTGCCATCAAGAATAATATTTTAATAATATTGGCAGAAAAAATGAAGGTTATCCGTTTAGAAGAATTGGAATCAACATCAACATATGATTTGATTGACCGTGTGCATAAAAACATTACGGATGACGCCACAAAATTATTGGATAATATTTTAGGGATAATTTCACCGATAGTAACGATTATTGCTTATGCCATATTTCTTTTTAAAATAAATATATACATGCCGTTTATAATACTGATTGCAAGTGTTCCATATTTGATTATCATGATGGCGAAAACAAAAAAAGGTTATGAGCAACACGTAAGCTTAAATAATGCTATGCGCCGACAGGAATATATGATCGAATTATTGACAGATAGGCAATATGCAAAAGACATACGGATTTTTAACCTGCATCGTTATATGAATGATAAGCTTCATAAGGTAAGGCAATTTATTGCAAAAAAGGAATTATGGCTGAATGTGAAATTTTCTTTTTTCGACCTGTTAGGAGAATTAGTTCAATATTTTGCATTGGCAGTTTGTCTGGTGATTTCTTTATACAGCGTTTTTAAAGGAGACGGAAAACTGGGGGATGTGGTGTTTATCTTGTCAGCAATTCGGATGGTTATCACAGAGGTTAATGATATTTTCGCTACAATATCAAGTGTCAAAAGTACTACATTATATTTTGGGGATTGGGATTTGTTGGATAGCCTGCCTAATGAAAACCAAGGAGAAGGAAGAAAACTGGATAAGTTTGATATTCATTTTAAAAATGTTTCTTTTAAATATCCCAAATCATCGGAAGAAGTTTTACATGACATTAGATTTTCCATTAAGGAAGGGGAGAAAGTGGCAATTGTCGGTGAGAATGGATGTGGTAAAACAACACTTGTCAATCTAATATTAGGTAATTTTCAGGCTTCGAATGGTAAGATTTTAGTAGGAGGGCATGATATACAAGAATCGCTTGATACGCTTCGGACGTATGTAGTGCCAGTTTTACAGAATTATATGAAATATCAATTTACGGTGGAGGATAATTTACGTGCAGGAAATTTCGGCCAGGATTATGAAAAAAAAGAAATGTATGATTTGGGGCTGGGAAAATTTGTCAAAAAGCTGCCAAATGGTTTTAATACAGAACTTGGACAACTAAGCCCAAACGGATATGAGTTATCAGGGGGTGAGTGGCAGAAACTAGCGTTGTATCGGGCGTTCGCCCGCAAGGAATCAAAAATCTTAATCTTGGATGAGCCGACAGCGAGTTTAGATCCAATTATTGAGAATGATATTTATAAAAAGATTACAGAGATTTCTAAAGAAAAAACATTAATAATGATTAGTCATAGGTTAAATGCAGTCAAACTTTGTGACAAAATAATTGTACTAGACAATGGGCGGATAGTAGAACAGGGAACCCATGAAAATTTAATGAAAAACAAAGCAAAGTATTTTTCATTATATACAATCCAGAAGAGTTTTTATCTGGATTAGAAGTTAATTATCTAGGAAGTAATAAAATGGTAGTGTCTATCACTTTTTATTGCATTTTGGTGATGCAGATATAGGGAATGATTACCTTGAAACATTGAAAGCAAGCCAATGATGCATAATATTACAAAATTAAGTATATACAAAAATCATTATCAAATGAAATGTGTAAATAAAAACGTCAGACGACTAATGAAATTGTCTGGCGTTTTTATTTGCGCTTTTTTTCGTGAATTTGTAGTTTGGCTTCTTTTAGTTCACAGAGGCCGTTCCCCACCCTCCAATCTGGATTTTTAAAAATTTCAGATTGGAGGAAAGGACATGGAGAATAACCGTCCAAAAAGAAGAAAGGATAAATACAATCCATATACCTTAAGTGAGGTCACTGGGCATTATTATGTTTCATTTAAGGATGGACAAGGCATTTTGCAGGAAATTGAAATCAGTGAACGTATCTATAAGGCTTTTGATAGTTTTGAATTGGAAGATTTAGTTTATCTGAACGTGTGGGACAGGCATCTGGAACAGTCCAAAGTATGTGAGCAGACATTGAACCAAAGGGCATTTCAAAAACCGGAGGGCATCGAAGAGATTGTTTTGGATATGTTTGAGACGGAGCAGTTACATAAGGCAATTGTAAACTTGCCAGAGGTTCAGAGGCGTAGGATTGTTCAATATTATTTTGAAGGGTTGACATATCAGCAGATTGCCAGGGAAGAGCATTGTTCTTTTCAGGCAGTGGCAAAGTCTATTTCAGCAGCGGAAAAAAGAATAAAAAAATTTTTAAAATAGGTGGTTGAAAAAAGGCTTCTGAGTGAGGAAACAGATGAGAGGGAAAATTTATCCCAACTCATCTGTTTCTTATATTAGTAGGAATAGAGTGAACCTTGACAATTTCATACCCATTCATCAGGCACATTCCTGTTGTTATCGTGACGAACGTAAGCCACAATAGCCGGTACGCCAAGACCCATACGGGCAAAAGCAGCAAAACCTTATGAAAAATAGATATGTTTTTTTACGCTAATTCCAGCCCATTTTGACGAGCGAAAAATATCAGGTTATAACTGTCAGTTTGCTGCTGGCAGGGCGATAACAGGCAACAGGCACAATGATACTCCTGTCCAGTCATAAAGTCGTGTGTTATAAACACCGCAACAAATGAGGGCAGCTCGGAGAGATCCTCGGAGGGGAATTTTCCCGTGGAGCTGGTAAGCAGCCAGCCGCCTGATGACTTCCCTTTGCCTGCCATAAAATTGTTATTTCGGATGGCAGGCAGGAAAGCCGGGGTGTCGAGGACAAATAGGCTTATAAAAATGGTAGCTGGAGTCATGGGAAGCATATTCGCAAAGAATAGGCAAAATTCGTGCTTTGTTTCTGGCTGGTACATATTACCCTGGCGGTTAAATATCAACGTTTTGCTTGTATAAAATTCCATCTGCTGTTGTGTCATCAGTTGTTGTAGCGTTTGTTACAATTCATTCCTGAGCCTTGCAGATGAAAATTAATGCTCAATAAAGCAGGGCAAGCTCTTCAGCATAAAATTTGTCAGCGTATGGATGTCAGAGTAATACCTGAATTGTAATCGTATTTTATTGTCCAGCAGGTCAGAAGTTTTTTGTATAAGTGTGTTCTGTAGATATTATTCTTGGCTGCGGAAATAAAAACTTTATTTTGGAAGAAGATAATGGAGGATATTACATTTATGGAAGAAAAAGAGGTAAAGCGTGGTGATATTTATCATGCAAATTTAGACCCAGTGAAGGGAAGTGAACAAGGAGGATACCGACCAGTTTTAGTAATTCAGAATAATCTGGGCAATAAGTATAGTCCTACTGTTATTGTGGCTGCGATTACAAGCAGACCAAAACATAGAATGTCTACACATGTGCCATTAACAGGGCTTGCGGCATTAGAAAAAGAATCGGTGGTATTGCTTGAACAGTTAAGGACGATTGATAAGAGCAGATTAGAGAATTATATAGGAACTCTGAGTAGGAACCATATGTTAAAAGTTGAGAAGGCATTATGTTTCAGTACAGGAATAAGAAAATTAGATAAACCAGTGTTAATGTGTCTTTGTCCAATATGTGCAAAACCATTTTATGAATCTAGGGAACATTTTATCTATAGGGCAGACCGAAACCAGAAATTAAAGGAACGTTGTATGTTTTGTAATGTCAGGCAAGGATATGATTATCTGGTGAGAAAGAAACACAATTGATATATTTTGGACAGTGAGTGAACTGGGATTTTAACCGTTTTGTCAAGTGTATGGCAAAGTAGAATCGCATGTTTCACTTATTTATAAAATTGATATAAAGTATAGGCAGATTTCCAAGAAGAGGGGGCATTTATCTATGGAAAATACATTATTTGTGACAGCAGATAAAGTGGCAGCGGATTTAGGCGTGTCAAAGCCGTTTGCCTATAAGCTGGTGAGGCAGATGAATGATGAATTGAGCAAGAAAGGATTTCTTACAGTGGCGGGGCGTGTAAGTCGCCAATACTATGAGGAGCGATTTTATGGAATGAAGAAAGAAGGGTAGCATATGGCAGCATATAAGGACACAGAGCGGAATACATGGTATGTAGCATTTTACTACCGTGACTGGCAGGGAAATAACAAGAAAAAGAAAAAACGTGGTTTTAAGACTAAAAGGGAGGCTTTAGAATGGGAGCAGGGTTTTAAACAGAAACAGGCGGCTTCACTTGATATGCTCTTTAAAGATTTTGTTGAAGTTTATACAGAAGATATGAAACCACGATTGAAATATAATACCTGGCTTACAAAAGAACATATCATCAACACAAAGTTAATCCCGTATTTTGGAAATAAGAAGATGAATGAAATTAAAGCGGCGGATATTGTGCGGTGGCAGAATGAGATGATGGGCTTCCGTGATAAAAATGGCGTGGGGTATTCAAGGGTATATCTAAAAACCCTCCAATCACAGTTGAGTGCTATTTTCAATCATGGTATCAGGCTTTATGAATTAAAGGAAAATCCGGTCAGAAAAGCAGGCAGCATGGGAGGGGAAAGGCAAAAAGAAATGTTGGTATGGACAAAGGAAGAATATAAAATGTTTGCAGAAGCAATTATGGACAAGCCACAGTCTTTTTATGCATTTGAAATCTTGTACTGGGCGGGACTGCGTGTGGGAGAAATGCTTGCATTGACACCGGAAGATATAGATTTTGAAAAGCATACAATTTCCATCAATAAGTCATACCAAAGGTTGGAGGGAAAAGATTATATTACAGAGCCCAAAACAGAGAAAAGTAACCGTATTGTTTCCATACCAGACTTTTTATGTGAAGAGCTGAAAGAATATATGGCTATGCTTTATGGTTTTAAAAAGGATGACCGCTTGTTTCAAATTACGAAAAGTTTTCTGCATCATGAAATGATAAGAGGGGCGAAGAACTCAGGTGTAAAACGCATCAGAATTCATGACATCCGTCATTCACACGTTTCATTATTGATTGGCATGGGTTTTTCTGCGGTGGACATCGCAGGACGCATGGGGCATGAGAGTATCGACATCACGTTGCATTATGCCCATATGTTCCCATCAGCACAGAAGGATATGGCAGATAAGTTGAATATGGAAAGGATATGGTGAGAAGATTGAAAATGAAAAGTAGAGGTTATCCATTTCCTTAATCGCATCACAAA
>ERZ778518.1388-NODE-1388-length-16933-cov-9.909112_pt1 | contig 16933 bp, 24 predicted proteins | sample MGYA00510340_ERZ778518 | MGnify/ENA primary metagenome ERZ778518 (study PRJEB29527, sample SAMN07138967) | mouse gut metagenome | material: feces | host: mouse | place: China:Nanjing | collected 2016-01-25 ...
GAATCTACTTTTCCTATCTCCTCTTTACGGAGGATGAGGATGGGGAAAGCCTCAAAGATTTTGCCGTGCGTATGGTAAAACAGCATTCAGAGGGGAAATAATATGCAAATAGTCCTGGATCTATACGAACTCAAAAACATCTGCTCCAAATGTGCGGAGCTGGGAGCTGCCAACTATGCCAAAAGCACAACGCCAGCAAAGGATCTCATGTCACAGCGTGAGGCTTATAGGGAGTTTGGTGAGGCAAGGGTTAAACGCTGGGTGCATGATGGGTTAGTATCTGGCTCCAGGATGGGCACCACCCTCCGCTCAAAGATCCAATACTCCAGAGCGGAACTGATGGCTGCAAACACCGCTGAAAAGTTCAATTCAATAATCAATAAATAGTTTGTTATGAGCACAATCACGCTTAAATCACTGTCACTGGTGAATTTCAAGGGTGTGAGGGAGCTAACACTGAATTTCACCCAGCAGGTAACTGTAATATCTGGTGAAAACGGTACTGGCAAAACCACGATCTTTGACGCTTTCACCTGGCTCCTTTTCGGGAAAGATAGTGTTGGTAGGTCGGATAGCAATTTCAGCATCAAAACGCTGGATCCGATAACTGGAAAGCCGATCCTCAAACTGGAGCACTCTGTAACAGCAGTGCTGGATGTGGATGGCAAGAAGATCAAGTTGCAACGCAACTATGTAGAGAAATGGGTTAAGCCCAAAGGCACCACCGAGGAGCACCTGGAGAACCACTACACCGAGTTTTTCATCAATGATGTGAAACTGGGCACCAAAAAGGAGTATGAGAGTGAAATATCGGCTCTCATTCCAGAGGATGTGTTTAAGATGATCACCAATCCTTTTGCATTCAACGCTCTGAAACCAGAGATCCAGAAAGGGATGCTGATGGAAATGGCTGGCACGATCACCAATGAGGAGGTTGCCGTGCTGGATGATAGCTTTGTGGCACTCCTGGAGGAGCTGGATGGCAAACCCCTGGTAACATTCCTTAAAGAGCTTTCGGCAAAAAAGAAAGCGTGTAAGGATGTGCTGGCAGTGATCCCCAGCAACATAGATACTGCACAACGCCTTTGCCCCACCTCCGAGAACTGGGAGGAGATTGAGGCAGAACTGGAGAGCAAAAAGAAACTCCTGGCTGATGTCGATGCAAAGATCACCGACAAGTCAAAAGCCAGCGAGGAGGAGTATAAGCGTAAAGCCGAGATCCAGAAACAGATTGGTGATGCCAGGCTGAAACTCTCCCAGAGGGAAAACGCTATCAGATCGCAAGCCCAGAAAGGACAAAACCAGGTGAAACTGGAGCTGAATCAGTTGAGCTTTGACCTCCAGAACGCCCAGAACACCCTCCAGCGTTTGACCTCCCAGATCAACCAGACCACCAGCGAGATCACCACCACCCAGAACGAACTCACAGCGTTGAGGAATGAGTATAAGATGATCCAGGCGGAAACAATCTCCTATCCAGAGGGAGCCTTTGTTTGCCCCACTTGCAAACGCCAGTTGGAGGTTGATGATATAACCGCCAAACAGCGTGAAATGGAGGCTAATTTCAATGCTGAAAAGGCAAAGAAAACCAGAGCCAATATCAACGCTGGCAAGGCTAAGAAAACCCACCTGGAGGAACTTAATACACGTCTGGCAAAACTCCAGGAGGATAAGGCTAAGTATGAGGAAACCATATCCTCTGTAACCGATAAGATTAATGCAAAGAAAGCCTCCATGCCAGAAGTGCCAGATACCTCCCTGGAGATCGCCAATGATGCTGAATGTATCACGCTCCGCAACGAAATCTCTGAGTTGGAAAACCAGCTCACAGTAGAGGTTAAGCCAGTGGATCTCTCCGATCTCCAGGAGCAAAAACGGATGTTCAATGAGAATATCCAGGAGCTATACCGAATGCTGGCAAAACGTGAACAGATCGCCAGAGCCGAAAAGGAGATCAAGGAACTCCAGGAGAAACAGATCGCCAACAATCAAGCCCTGGCAGACCTGGAGAAATGGGAATACACCGCCCAGGCATTCCAGAAAGCAAAGGATAACAAGCTCATGGAGCGTATCAACGGATTATTCCAGGTGTGCTCATTCAGCTTTGTTGCCGAGCAACTGAACGGAGGCGAAAAGATAACGTGTGTATGCACGGTGGATGGCACTCCATATCCCGATGTGAACTTTGCCAATAGGGTAAATGCTGGGCTGGATATAATCAACGCTATATGCCGATCCAAAGGTATCTCTGCACCGATATTCATTGACAACAGAGAGAGCGTAAACAATATCATCCCCACCGTTTCCCAGGTGATCAATCTCCGAGTTTCAAACGATCCTCAAATTACAATCCAATGACACAACAAACGACAACACAACTGGCTGGGGATGCAAACAACGCCCCAGCCAGGGCACCCAGACCAGTTGATATACTGAAAGCGGTTATCAAGGAGGATGAGGTGCAACAGCAATTCCGAAATGCCCTGGGTAAAAACTCTGGCACGTTCCTAACCTCCGTGGTTGAGCTATTCACTGGAGATAGTAAGCTCCAGAAATGCGAGCCTAAGCGAGTGCTCACTGAATGCCTCAAGGCTGCCACATTGCGCCTCCCTATAAGCAAGGCACTGGGTTTCGCTTTCGTGATCCCTTACAAGTCAAGGGTAAAACAAATGGTGCAAAAAGCCGATGGATCCTACAAAGAGGAATGGGTTGATGTCTATACCCCCTCATTCCAGATCGGCTACAAAGGATTGATCCAGTTGGCTCTAAGAACTGGGCAATATCGCACGATCAACGCTGATGCCGTCTATGAGGGAGAGTTGCGAAAAGGCTCTAAGCTCACTGGTATCTATGATTTTGAGGGAGAGCGTATATCAGATAAGGTTATCGGCTATTTCTGCTACTTTGAGCTGCTGAACGGCTTTAGCAAAACCCTCTATATGTCGGTGGAGGCTATGGCTGCTCATGCAAAGCAATACTCAAAGGCACTCTCTGGCAAAGATACCACCGTTGAAAGTCTGCTCCAGATGGCAAATCTGCCAGTGGCTCCAGACAGCAAGCAAGTAGGCTGGCTGGGCAATTTTCACGGCATGGCGATCAAGACCACGATCCGAAATTTACTAAGTAAATACGGCTATCTCTCCGTGGAATTGCAAAAGGCTATGGACTACGAAACGGAGAGCGATGAGAAAGCGGTGGAGATCAGTGCTGATCGCCAGCTCCCAGCCTCCTCCGTTGCTATGCCTGGTAATGAGATTGATATTGAGGATGCCACTTATGAGAGCGTTGGAGTAAATGCCGATGCCCAGAAAGTTGAGCAATCCAAAGAGGAGGAATTTCCATATTAAGTAAGCTATGAAACTGGTTGTGTTAGGCAGCTCCTCCAGCGGTAACTGTTATGTGTTGGATGCTGGCAATGAGGCTCTGATCCTGGAGGCTGGAATCCGACTGAACGAGGTAAAAAAGGTTTTAGGTTTCAACATCCGTAAGGTTGTGGGCTGCCTAATCACGCACCAGCACGGAGATCACGCAAAGTACATTAAGGGAATGATTGATCTGGGGATCCCCACTCTGGCACTGCCAGAGGTATGGACTGCAAAGGATGTCTGGGGATCACGCTCTGTAGCGATCCAGCCAGGCAGAGGCTATAAGCTGGGCAACTTTAGGGTGCTCCCTTTTACAGCTTTCCATGATGTGCCGTGCGTGGGCTACATGATCAACCACCCTCAATGTGGCAATATCATGTTTCTAACCGATAGCTATGTGTGTGAATATAAATTCCGCAATCTCAACCATGTAATGATTGAGTGTAACTATGCTGATAGTGCTCTTTACAAAGCGATCAGTGAGGGGCGTACATTGCCCTCCCAGAGGGATAGGTTATTGACCTCTCACATGGAGCTGGAAACTTGCAAAGAGTATCTGAAAAGTTCCGACCTTTCCCAGGTTCATAATATCGTGCTGCTCCACCTCTCAAAGGATAATGGCGATGAGCTGTTGTTTGTGTCGGAGATTGAGAAAGCGACTGGAAAGGTAGTCTATGCTGGAAAACGTGGTTTAACAGTTGATCTGGATCTTATGTAATGGCAAACAAAGTCCTCATAGAAAAAAGGAATGGGTTATTCAACCTCCGACCTCTCTACGACTGGTTTAACAATGCTCTGGATGGGTTGTATCGGATTGATGTAAAAAAGATCCGTAAGCCCAGGAGCAACGATCAGAACGGCTGGCTATGGGGTTGCATCTATCCAATGCTGCTGGATGCTCTCCTGGAGGCTGGATGGGAGTTTGTCAGTGTGGAGCAAGTTCACGAATTTTTCAAGGCTCAAATGACCGCTGATAAGGTAGTGAATAAACACACTGGAGAGATCATAGAATTCCCTGGATCTACTGCCACGATGGATACGGTAACATTCTCTACATACTGTGACAGGTTGAGGGAATATGGCAGAGAGTTTCTGGGAGTGGAGATACCCGATCCCGATAAATACTGGAGAATAAATGATAAGCGTACCAGACAATTTGATACATGAGTTAGCCAGGCACTTGCCAATGATCCTGGAGAGTATGCCAAAGGCACCTCCAGGCAAATTGAGGCTACTAAATGCAATAAGAGTGACAAAAACAAACATACAGAAAATTAAAAAATTAAGCGATGAGCGAAAACAAAAAAGTGGAGATCTACGAAAGTAATCTCAATGCTGCCTACCAGGTGGCAAACGAAAACGGAGGCGATGAGAGAATGATCCGCCTCCTGGATGCCCTCACTGGCAAGACAACTGCAAAAACCTATAAGCCCTCCCTGGATGATTACACCACGATCAAAACCTATGAGGATGCGTGTGAGGCACTGGGAATAGAGCCAAACTTCAACCGTGATAAACTGGTGTTTGCGGAGGAAGATCTGGAGGATCTGGAAAGAGTGCCCAAACATATCATTGCGCTGATGAAACTGGAAACCATAAGCTATGCCCTCTGGGGGCGTGATTTCCAGCCCCAGCCAGACGGAGAGGGATCTAAGGTCTATTGGTTCCCCTGGTTTGCTCTCTACTCCCAGGATGAGATCAACAATATAGATGATGAGCGGAGGGGTGCCCTCCTCGCTGCTAATGCGGCTTCTGGTGCGCTTGCGGGTTTCGGTTGTCTGAGTGCGCATTATCGCTCCTCGGATGCGGTTGCGAGCGTTGGGTTCCGCTTGTGCCAGGAAACGGAGGAGAAAGCGGAATATTTCGGAAAGCAGTTTATCCAGCTCTGGGCTGATTACCTGGCTTTCAATTTCACTGTTGGCGATCCTCTCAAATGATTAAACACACTGGAGAGATCATAGAATTCCCTGGATCTACTGCCACGATGGATACGGTAACATTCTCTACATACTGTGACAGGTTGAGGGAATATGGCAGAGAGTTTCTGGGAGTGGAGATACCCGATCCCGATAAATACTGGAGAATAAATGATAAGCGTACCAGACAATTTGATACATGAGTTAGCCAGGCACTTGCCAATGATCCTGGAGAGTATGCCAAAGGCACCTCCAGGCAAATTGAGGCTACTAAATGCAATAAGAGTGACAAAAACAAACATACAGAAAATTAAAAAATTAAGCGATGAGCGAAAACAAAAAAGTGGAGATCTACGAAAGTAATCTCAATGCTGCCTACCAGGTGGCAAACGAAAACGGAGGCGATGAGAGAATGATCCGCCTCCTGGATGCCCTCACTGGCAAGACAACTGCAAAAACCTATAAGCCCTCCCTGGATGATTACACCACGATCAAAACCTATGAGGATGCGTGTGAGGCACTGGGAATAGAGCCAAACTTCAACCGTGATAAACTGGTGTTTGCGGAGGAAGATCTGGAGGATCTGGAAAGAGTGCCCAAACATATCATTGCGCTGATGAAACTGGAAACCATAAGCTATGCCCTCTGGGGGCGTGATTTCCAGCCCCAGCCAGACGGAGAGGGATCTAAGGTCTATTGGTTCCCCTGGTTTGCTCTCTACTCCCAGGATGAGATCAACAATATAGATGATGAGCGGAGGGGTGCCCTCCTCGCTGCTAATGCGGCTTCTGGTGCGCTTGCGGGTTTCGGTTGTCTGAGTGCGCATTATCGCTCCTCGGATGCGGTTGCGAGCGTTGGGTTCCGCTTGTGCCAGGAAACGGAGGAGAAAGCGGAATATTTCGGAAAGCAGTTTATCCAGCTCTGGGCTGATTACCTGGCTTTCAATTTCACTGTTGGCGATCCTCTCAAATGATCATGGCGATGTGGACTAATTTTTACTATGGTGTGGTTGCCCTGGCTCTGGTGTTCCAGGTGATCCTCCTTTTCTGGGGGAAACCGATCAGAAAGCAGATCAAGCTCCAGGGTAACTATTCCCCTCTGGGGATCGTGTGCAACACCGTTACCGCTGCAACAATCCTGGTGGTGTTTGGAGGTGTTTTCACCTCTCAATCGGCTCTCTTTGTGTTCCTCCTTTTCACAATCTTTCTGGGGAAATGGATGGGCTGGAGAGTGCTTACCAGAAAGATTATCACTGTGAGTTTACTGGCATTTGTGCTGATCAACAAATTCCAGCTACATATCAACTTTTATCAACAATTTTATAACCTCTTTACGCAATGGTAGATGAAATTATGTTCCTGGATCTCCCCAGAGAGGAGAGGGAGCAAGTGATGAGGGATAACTGCGATCAGATCATTGAGCGGAGTTATACCAAAAAATTCGACCAGGAGGAGATCAACGCTCGGAGGGCTGAATATGCCGATGTGGGAATCCAGGTGGCAGAGCTGGAAAAACAGCTTGCGGAGATCCGTGCCGACTACAAAGGCAGAATCAAGCCACTCCTGGAGCGTATGAGTGGAATCCTGGATGAGATCAAATCTGGTGGAGAATGGGTAACAACGGAGGTATTCCTTTTCAAGGATATGGAGAGTGGCATGGCTGCAATCTACACTCCCGATGGGCACCTCCTGGAGAAACGACCCCTCACACCTGGAGAGAAACAGCCAACAATTATGACGGCTCTAAGAAGTTTCCGTACTGGTACGGATGATTAACAAACCATTAAAAACTTTCAAAGATGGAAGATCAGAAAGAAAAGGTAGTTGTCAATATCGGCAACTATGATGGAAAGGATCCTATTGAGATCATTTTCCGCAACGGAGAGGCAGCAACCCAGCCCGAACCTCTGGCAACAAAGCCTCCAGTGAGCATTGATATTGAGGGAGTGATCTCAACCCCTCTGGACTGGCTGGAAAAGCGAGTTGGCACCATAGATCAGCTCAAAGCCAATATCCAGGTGAACCGTGAAAAGATGATGATCACGCTTACTGTTGAGGAGCGAGATGCCTATAACAAATCAAAGATCGTGGGCACCGTGGCTTTCACTGAAACCTATGATCGTTTCGGGATCAATGATCCCCAGGCTGGATGGACTCCAGCGAAACTGGGGCAATTCATCCGCCTCAATCGTGGGGTGTTTGAGGAACGCCAGGAGTGCATGAAACTGGTATCACAGCTCAAAAACTTCACAGCCAAAGCAAAGGCGGAGATCCAGAAACAGCGTGATCCCTCTGGCTCCACTGCTGATGTTTACCGCCAGGAGGTAGAGAGCAATCTGCCTAAGAGTTTCACCGTAAACCTGGCAATATTCAAGGGGACTGCAAAGCAATCTATTGAGGTGGAGTTTGATCACTACCTCAAAGATGGAGAAGTTTTCCTCCAGCTCGTTTCCCCTGGTGCAAATGAGCTTACTGAAACCTATCGTGATCAGTGCATTGATGATGTGCTGGATAAGATCCGTGAAGTCGCTCCCGATATAGCAATCCTGGAAGTATAACAGAATCGCATGGCTCGTAAACGACCAATCCCACTAATGCCTTTTGACACTCTGGCATGGCTCTCCATGCCAGGTGTTAGGGGGCTATCTCCAGAGCTTAGATCGCTCTGGCTGGATCTGCTATGTCTTATGTGGGGGAGTGTTGAGCGAGGGGTACTGTTGAAACCTAATGGAGATAGATACTCCAGAGGCGAAATAAACCGCCTCCTGGCGATTAACGATGATGGAGTGATAGAAACCCTTATTGATGCTGGTTTGTGCGCCTGGCGTGAAGATGGTGCCCTTTTCAGCAGAGAAATAATCAAAGGGGAAAGTATCAGAGCAAAGCGGAGAGAGGCTGGGCTGAAAGGCGGAAACGCTACCAAAGCCAAAATATTCTCTCCCCCTCCAGATCCTCCAAAGGAGAAAGCCCAGGAGATCAAGGTGGAGGAGCCTATCCTACCACTCATTGAGGAACCGCCCCAGGAAGAATTGCCCCCACCTCTATCCACCGAGGAAAAGGCAAAGGCAGAGAAAAAGAAAAAATATAAATATGCAGAATTTGTATCGCTTACCAGGGATGAATACGCCAAACTATGTGAGGAGCATACCGAGGAGGGAGCTAAAAGGATGGTAGAGATCCTGGATAATTACAAAGGATCCTCTGGCAAAAGATACAAAAACGACTATAGAGCAATCCTTAACTGGGTTGTAGATAGGTATTACGAAGAACAACGAAAAAATGGAATTTACCAACGGCAACATATCACACCAGCTAACCCAGGAGGAGGCTCTGAAAATAATCAGAGATTCCCAGGCTCAACGCTACCAATCAATCAAGCAGAGGGAGGCGGAGCTGGCAATGAAGCAGAGGGAGGCGGAGCTGGCAATGAAGCAGAGGGAGGCGGAGCTGGCAATGAAGCACAGAAAGACTACTCTGAAAGGTTTTAAGTACGATCTTTCTGTTGCTGATGAATATTCGGCACACGCCCGACTGGTTAAGAATATTGCCGATAACCTTATGCTCAAAGAGCTGGGATCGTACCAGATTGATGAGCATAACAAAAAGGTACTGCAATTCCTCTTATTCTATTTCAATGGTTGTGAGCTGGCGGAGAAAGTGTTTCCAGAGGAGAATTACAAGCTCAACAAAAACATCCTACTTATAGGGGAGCCTGGCACTGGGAAAACTCTGATCATGCAAATATTTTCGGATTATCTCCGAGCCACTGAAAATGAAATGGCGTTTCACAATATCAGTGCAACCCAGTTGATGAATTATCATAAGGTTAATGGGCATATCAATAAATATACCTACAACCAGACTGAAAAGGGCGAAACTTATGATGGATGTGCTCCGCTCCATATCTGCCTCAATGATCTGGGATTGAAAACCGAGAATCAAAAGAGTTTCGGCACCCTGCTCAATCAAGTGATGGATGAGTTTCTGTTTGCCAGATATGAGATCTACCAGCAATATCAGAAACGCTATCATATCACCTCCAATCTAACAGTTAAGGATCTCAAAGAACGCTTTGAATCCAGGCTGGTAGATCGTTTCAAATCATTCAATGTAATTGAGCTGCGAGGAGGCAGCCGAAGAAAATAAACCTGGTTAATATGCAAAATGTAAATTGGAATAAACTAAGAGATCTGGCACACCAAACATCCGTGGATCATGGTTTTTATGAGGATAAGCCCAGCAACATTCATTTCCTCTGTCTGATAGTTTCAGAGCTGATGGAGGCAGTGGAGGCAGATAGGAAAAACCATAGGGCTAAGATCCGCCCCTCTTACGATACTCCCAGGTATTCCATGTTTTCAGATCAGACTTTCCATTGTGGGAATGTATATTTCAAGGAAAATTTTGAGGTGCAAATAAAGAATACACTGGAGGATGAGTTGGCAGATGTTGTGATCCGTTGTCTGGATCTGGCTGGAGCCAACAACATAGATATATTATTCGGAAATCCTCCAGCGATCAGAAACCAGGGCAATACTCTTACAGAGAAAGTCTGGTATATATCTGGAGTGCTCACTGATCACACGGTGCCACTTACTACAAAGCTCAATACAACCATTAGGCACTGTTTCCAGCTCTCCAGAGAGTATGGCATTGATCTCCTCTGGCACATTGAAAAGAAAATGATGTATAACACTCTCCGATCTAAAAAGCATGGCAAGCGTTACTAATGCCCAAAAGTGTGTTTGACAAACAATTCTATCCAATATAATATGACAAAGAAAGCAGATAAAAAGAAAGTGATCCTCACTCTCTGTAAGGTGTTTCCGATCACCCACCAGAGAGCCAAGCAGCCCACTGGTTTTGAGGATAAAATGAACCGAGGAGAAAAGATCCACACGATCCGAGGCAACAGAAAAGGTGTATGGGATAAGCGATATTCCGATATTGCCTCTGGTAGGAAATATCTCTCTATCCGAGAATGGGAGGGCAGACCTTATAACTCCCAGCAGAGGGAGATAGGGAGGCGTGATGAGATCGGACTGCAAAAGATCACCATGATCTATGGCACCGATGATGCCGTTCCCCAGGCGTGGGTTGATGATCGCCAGGTGCCAGTGGAGGAGCTGGCTAAAAACGATGGGCTTTCAATGGAGGACTTTGTGAACTGGTTTTTTGGCAGCGTTCACGAGGGTAACGTATTTGAGGGCGTGGTTATTCACTTTACTAACTTTAGATATTGAATGGAAACTAATACTACAAAGAGAACGGATCTATTTAAGGTTGATCCCCGAAATATCGTTGTGATGGAGGGTTTCAATGTGCGAATAGATTTTGATCTGGATGAGCTGAAAGAGCAGATCAAGGCTGCTGGAGTGCTCAATCCGATCACTGTTATCCCTTTCAAGGATGAGGATGGCAATGAGAAATACCAGCTTGTAGATGGTGAAAGGCGATACAGAGCAACCATGCTGGCTATTGAGGAGGGTGCTGATATTCCCTATATCAAGGCTCTCAAAGCTCCGAAAGATAGCACCCCAGAGCAACTATACATAGAGCAGATGATGCGAAATGAGGGCAAGCCTTTCTCCGAGTATGAATGTGCTATAATGTTTCGCAGATTTAAGGAGGAGCTTGGCTATCGCCAGGTGCAAATTGCCGACAAATTTAAGAAATCTCCAGCTTTCATAAGCAAATGCCTCTCTTTGTTGAATCTCCCCCAGTATCTCCAGGATCAGATCGTAGCTGGCACCCTTACTGTCAAGGCAGCAAGGGAGATCGCTAACAACTATAGATCTCCTCAATCCCAGGTAAAGGCTGCAAAGAAAGCTGTGGCTGAAGCCCAGGAGCAAGGTAAGGCAACTGCCAGCAATAAGGAGGTTGGCGGATTCCTTAAAGAGGAAAGGGAGGCAAAGGCGATCTCCGAGGCTCTGAAAAAAGTATGGGCGTATATGGATGGTGAAAGGATGGTTGATATTGATCTGGTGGCACGGCTCCTGGATCAGAAAGGCAGCCTCCGTAAAGCCATGAGAGAGTATAAGAAAGGAGGTGCGAAATGAACGAAATTAACGGATCAATCCATGTTCCCTGGTGGATGATTGCTGCCACTCCGAAACCCAGGCTCCCCAGAAAGCAGAAAAAACGGATCATTAAGACCGTGGGGAGAGAGGGCTACAGACAGATGATCTGGCACATGAGAAAAGTTTATGCCATGTTTGGCTATCGTAAATTTAATATAAAAGAGATAAAATGAAACTGTTATTCTTTGACCTGGAAACCACTGGCACATATCCAGGTAAGCATGGGATCCACCAGATGAGCGGAATGATCGTGATTGATGGTGAGATCAAGGAGAAATTTGATTTTAAGGTTAGACCTAACCCCCAGGCGGAGATCCTGGATGAGGCTCTGGAGGTGGCTGGTGTTACCAGGGATCAGATCCTGGCATACCCTCCGATGGGAGAAGTATATCACCAGTTTGTAGATGGGATTCTGGCAAAGTATGTGGATCGCTACAACAAAACGGATAAGTTTTTCCTGGTTGGCTACAATAACGCCAGCTTTGATAACCAGTTTCTCCGTGGATTTTTCCTCCAGAATGGGGATAAATACTTTGGCTCCTGGTTCTGGGCAAACTGTATGGATGTGATGGTGCTGGCTACTCCGTATCTGGCTGCAAAGAGAGCCGAAATGAAAGACTTTAAGCAGGGCACCGTTGCTAAGGCACTGGGGATTCCAGTGGAGGATGAAAAGCTCCATGATGCCCTCTATGACATTGAGATCTGCAAAGCGATCTTTGACATTGTAACACCCAATATCTTTTAACAATATGGAAAATCAGAAAGAAAATCCAGCCCAGGAAAACGTGGCTGTAGAGAAAAAGGAAGTCAGAAAGGCGTATTTCCCTCCCTACTGGGAAAAGCGCAAGAAACGGCTGAAAAAGGAGTTTATCCAGAAACTCCAGGATTCGGCAAACAGTGAGGTGATCGCCTCTGATAAGTTTGGAGAGTATCGTGCTGGCACGTTCCTCCATAAGGCAGCGATCGTGAGCGTTCAGAAGGAAAACGGAATGTGGAGCCTCCATGTAGTGAGCGAGGAGTTTATCAGCTCACGCCTTATAGAGGAGATCCGCTACAAGTATCTGCCAGATGATCTGCTGATGCTGATGGCACAACTCTTTGGCACCAGAGAGGAGGCAAAGGTGCTCAAAGGCGTTGTGCTCTATGAGATCCCCCAACCAAGTAAAGAGGAGGAGAAATGATCTACATTGGTATTGATACTGGTACCAACACTGGGATTGCTGTCTGGGATAACAGACAGCGATCCTTTATCAGTGTTGGCTGTGTGGCGATCCATAAGGCTCTAAAGATCGTGGAGGAATACCACCAGAAAGCTCTGGAGGCTGGCACCAGGTGTATTGTGAGGGTTGAGGATCCCAGGCAGAGAACGTGGTTTAAGCAAATGCCCAGGGAGGAGGAGCGAAAGAAACTGCAAGGCGTTGGATCAGTCAAACGTGATGCCTCTATCTGGGAGGATTTCCTGGAGGATCTGGGCGTGGAGTATGAAATGGTGGCTCCGAAACGGAATGTTACCAAGCTCCCCCAGGATCGTTTTAAGAAAATGACTGGCTGGAATAAGAGCACAAATGAGCATGGGAGGGATGCTGCTATGCTTGTTTTCGGATGTTGATAAATTTTTCTGGCTCAAAAGTGTGTTTATCAGACACATTTTTATTATCTTTGCATTATTAACCGAGTAAATAATTCACGATGGAAAAGATCATAATCTTATCGGTATTTTTTTTGATCCTGGTGCTCCTTTTTGCCTTTGGAGGATTAAGGGAAACTATAGGGGATGCAATGGTTAAGTTATTCCCTAAGAATCACTCACAAAAGGGTGATATTGTTGATATTTTCCTCAATGGGAAATACAATAGAACCGCTACGATCACAAAGATCAGTGCTGATAAGATCTATATATACAACAACGCTCTCTCTCTGGTGCTGGACTACAGAGGGCGTTTCTATGGGATCGGTGTGGATCCTAACGATGGCAGCCGATTGATCTATGTTGGCAACCGTAAGCATTACCGATTCATCCGCCTGGCAGAAATGATCCGTAAGGCTTTTGCTGTGATGGATGATGTGGATAACCTGGAGGCAACCGATAATCCGATTGGGGAGGCTGATGAGAGCCAGGAAAGCGAGGTGAGCAATGACCAGTGAGGCTCCCCAGATGCGTAAGGTGGCGGATCTCCACAATCTGCCAGAGAATCCCAGGAGTATCACCAAAGAGGGAATGAAACGCCTGGTGGATTCGATTAAGGCAAACGGTTTCTATGAGCATAGACCTCTGGCGATCGTTGAACGTGATGGGCTTTTGGTTGTACTGGATGGCAACCAAAGGCTCAAAGCTGCAAAAAAGCTAAAGCTGAAAGAGGTGCCCACCGTGCTCTACATTGATACCACTCCAGAGGAGGAGAGGGAAATTATCCTCCGAGGAAATATCAATAATGGCGATTGGGATAAGAATGTTCTGGAAACCGAGGATCTTTTCAAGGGCGTGGATTATGATGCTATAGGGCTGGTGCTCCCAGATCTTATCCCAGGGCACCTGGAGGAAAAGCCTCAAAAGGGCAAGAGGGCAAAGGTTAGCCAGGATCCAGAGCCAGATGATGATCCAGCCGATGAGGATAACAGCAATGATCCAGATGATGATGAGGATCTCGATGATGAGGAGAATGAGAAAGAGGCTTTCTATCGCTCCATGTTCAAGGATGTGCTTTATCCGAGTGATAATAAATTTGAGATCCCCTCTCTTTTGCTGGAGGAGCAAGCTGGTTATCTGGAGCTGCCATTTTCTCCCTGGGGTGCAAACAGCCGATTGAGAAAGGATGTTTCAACGTATCATTTTTATGTAGATGATTACCGATTTGAGGCTCTTTTCAAGGATCCGATCAAATTGCTTACAAGCGGTTGCAAGGCGGTTGTTGAGCCTAATTGTAGTTGCCATGATCAAACCCCTATCGCCTGGGGCATTCAGTTGATCTATAAGAAACGCTGGCTTTGCCGATACCTCCAGGAGTGCGGAATCAAAGTTTACGCAGATCTCAATGTTTCCCACAAATTCATTGAATACAATAAAATGGGGATCCCCAAAGGATATAATGCTTTCGCTACTCGTGGGCTGGATGGGTGGATGGAAAGCCTTAAATCTGATCTCCAGGTAGCCCAGGAGATCTCTGGACTGGAACGCCCTAACCTCATAGTGTATGGCGGAGGTGATGAGATCCAGGAGTTTTGTCAGAAACATGGGCTGCTTTATGTAACCGATTTTATTAACGCCAAAAAGAAGTAACTGCTATGGGTCGCAACAGTGGAGGAGTTCATGGAGGCGGTGGCGGATCTTATTCGCAATCTCAAATAGAGAGTGCCATTTACGATTATGTAAACGGCAACTCCTCCGAGATTAACGGGTGGCTCCGCTCTCCTGGCAGTTATGTGTTATCACCAGACAACGTGGCAAATATGAGGATATTGGATTCGATATTGACTGCACCAGTAACAAATGATGTTTTGTATCGAAAGACCGAGGCAAAATCAATCTTTGGCTATTTAAGTCAATCCGATTACGATAAATTGTATATGCACGTTGTGGAGGGTGTGCCTAACGGTGGTGTGAAAAACATGATCGCAAAAGCAACTGGAAAAACATTCACCGAGAAAGGCTATATGAGCACGTCAAAAAGTGCCTCTATTTCGGAGGATCTGGATTTTGCCGTTAAACCGATAATGCTAAGGATCAAACCAGGCAAAAAGGCAAAGGGGCTGGATCTGGATAAACATTCTATCGGAGAGGAGGAGGTGCTATTGAAACGCAAAACCAAATACAAAGTAAAATCTGTGTATGGTAAGCGTGGATCAATTTATGTAGATGTAGATATTGTTTAACTTAAACACAAATTAAAAATGGGCAGAAACTCTGGTGGAGTTGTGAATGTGTCTGGAGGCGGTGCTGCTGCTGACATTGTCGCTAAAGCTGTGAAAAATTCACGCTCCATATCAACCATTAAGGATAGATCTGTGGCAAAAGAACTGCAACAAGGCATTTCTCGCTTTCATGCCGTTTTGGGTGTGAGGGAGAGGAGTGTGAGGATCGCTGATCTATCTGGCATGAACGCTCTGGGTGTAACCTATATCGGAGGGGAGGGCAAAAGTGCTGGCATCCTCCTTAATGAGAAATTCTTTGATCGCAAACGAAAGGCGATCATTACCGATGTGAGAAAGAAACACTACGATACTGGTTTCAAAAACCGAACCAATGCACCTCTCCAGCACACGATCACACATGAGCTGGCACACGCAACCTGGAATGCCTCCATGACCTCCGCCAATGCCAGGGGTGCAAAGAAAGAGATCACCCAGCTTTATCACCGATGGCTGGGAGATAAAAAGAAAAAAGGTTATGGCTCCTATGGTGCCACAAATGTTAGTGAGTTCTGGTCGGAGGCTATCACCAAAGCGGTGCATGGCAAGGCAGACCGTTACACTAAAAGAGTGATCAACATAGCGAGAAAGTATAAACTATAATTGTTAAATTTACAAAGTTATTCAAGAAAGTAAGTGATATGAAAAAGATCGAACTATCTGCTGATGAGATCCAGGTGATCAAAGAGCAGCTCAACGGAGAGTTTGGGGCATTCACCGCAACCCCCAGACAGCAACAGTTAATCATGGGTGTAACCGACAAGGCTCTGGCTCTGGCTGATGAGCTTAACGCTTATGATGATGTAGGCGAGGATCTGATCCAATGGTACTATGATAAGTACCTGGAGCAAGAGAACGCTAACGCCCAGTGATCGTTCACCAGGTTAAGAGAAAATCGGGCGGTACTTTCACCGTCTGATTTTTTCTTACCCACAAAGTGTGTTTGACAAACACGTTACTACGGAGATACAACGAAAGATGGCAAAGAAATTATTTCAACCAGGAAATAAAATTGGCAACCGTTTTTCCTCAGACAATCAACCAGAGAATCGGAGGAAACCAAAGATCTTTACCGTGCTGAAAAGGAAATACGGCATAGATCTGGGGGCTAATGGCGATTTCTCCCAGGGGCAGATCCAGGATCTACTCCAGGCGTTGCTCTGCGTGGATATTCGCCAAGCCACTGCCCTAAGCGTTGAACTGAACCAGGATCTCCAGGAGATAGTAAAAAAAATCAAGAATGGGGAGCCGATCCCAAAGCTGAAAAAGGATGAGGTGATAAGCCAGGTGTTTATTGTGCTCTCCCAGGCGATAAGCCGTGAATCAGCAAAGGGAGAAAGCTCAACTATCCGCTGGATAATTGAGTATCTGTTTGGCAAAGCAACCCAGCCGATTGAGAGTGAAATTAACGCCCAGGTAACGAGCAATGATGTGGATCTATCGGCTCTCACAGTAGAGGAGCTGATGCAATACAACGTGCTCCTGGAAAAGATCAAGGCTGGAAAGGATGGCAAATAAAACGGTATCAGTGCCGATGGCACTTGCAGTCAAGATGGAATTGTGGAGGCGTGGCTGCTTCGATTTCATCACAACCAGGGATGGCAAAAAGCATGAAAAGCAATCCCTGGCTCTCCAGATATTGACAGATGAGGATCATGTGGAGATAT
>ERZ778518.1392-NODE-1392-length-16887-cov-4.349869_pt1 | contig 16887 bp, 14 predicted proteins | sample MGYA00510340_ERZ778518 | MGnify/ENA primary metagenome ERZ778518 (study PRJEB29527, sample SAMN07138967) | mouse gut metagenome | material: feces | host: mouse | place: China:Nanjing | collected 2016-01-25 ...
ATATAGGGAATGAACAGGTAGGTATCCTTGAAGGAGTCCACATTTTCTTTTAAAAAGGTTAAAATATCAGCGCCTTTGAGGTCTGTGTATTCAATGCCAAGCTTGTGCATATCCCGTTTGAGCTGGATATTGGCGTAGGTATTGTTGAGAAATCCTGCTGCCGGACAGGGAGGCGTCTCTGTCAAAATGATACAGGGGTCTGCGTCCACTACCTTCTGTGGGATTGAGAAGGAGAAGGTGGAACCTTCGCCGTACACGCTCTCCGCGGAAATATCGCCGTTCATCAGATTGACCAACTGTTTGCTGATGGCAAGTCCAAGGCCGGTGCCCTCAATATTGCGGTTCCGCTTGCTGTCAATCTGCTGGAAGGATTTGAACAGTTTGCCGATATCTTCGGGTTTGATGCCGATTCCTGTGTCTGACACCGAGAACAACAGATTGATGGTGTCCGCTGAGACTGTCTCATAATCATATTTCAGGCAGATTTGCCCCACCTTCGTAAACTTGGCAGCGTTGTTTGCCAGATTGGTGATAATCTGTTTGATGCGCACCATATCGCCGCAGAGCATTCGTGGGATATTTGGATTGATATCCAGTACAAACTCCACATCATCGCGGTCAATGCGCGTGCTGATAATTGTTGCGACATCGTAGATTAACGAAGCCGGATCGTACTCTCCCGCGACAATGTCCATTTTGCCGGACTCGATCTTGGAGAAGTCTAGGATATCGTTGATGATGGTGAGCAGGGATTTTCCGGCAGCCTTGATCTGATTGAGATAATTTTTGGCTGTGGGGCTCATCTCCTCGCGGAGTGCCATCTCAGCCATACCGATGACCGCATTCATGGGTGTGCGCAGCTCATGGCTGGTGTTTGCCAGAAAATCTGATTTCATGTTTGCCGCCTTCTCGATCTCGATGTTGGCTTCTTTCATGATATATTTGTGATAGGCGATGCTCGAGAGGGCGCTCGTGAGGGTGTACAGGAAAAGTGCAGCGTTCTCCAGCTTGTTTTTTTCGATGACTGGGACGCTCATGACAGATTGCAGGTAATTGATGAGGTCAATACCAATCTCGGCGGCAACCTGCATGATCCGTGTAATGTCTGGGGGAGAGGTGAGCACCTGACCGCCGACAAAGCAGCCGACCATTTTGTCGCCCGCCATGATCGGCGCGGCAAAATCCATAAGCCCTGCATGGCAGTAATAGGTCACGGACGAACCTACTTTGAGTGCAAGCTCTGCACCGTGTTTGTCACACTGCTGGCAGCGCAGGCAGCCAATCGGTGAATTTCGGGTGTATTTGTTGCAAAAATCGGTGAAATTGGTTCCTTTGGTGACTGGAACACCCTCGGCATCTGTGATGATGGCTGCAAAGCCGGTCATTTTGCAAAAGGAGTCCTGTAGACGCTGGAGCATCTCCACTTCAAATAGGTCAGTAAGAGTAATCTCGTTGTTCATATACAATGCCTCCGTTGATGATATTAGTCAATTACTTCGCGGATTTTCGCAAGCAGCGATTCCTTCTCAACAGGTTTTAACAGATATCCTTGTGGTTTTAAGGCAAGGGCACTCTTGATTTTTTCCACATCGTTGATGCCTGTGAGGAAGATAACCGGAATTGTCGTGAGGTAAGGGTCTGCGCGAAGCTCTTCAAGGACAGCGGGACCGTTCATCTCAGGCATCTCATAGTCAAGCAGAATCAGGCTGACCTCCTTGGCTTTGAGAAACCGAAGCGCGATTTTTCCGCTGATGGCAGTTGCGACTTCATATTTGGGGTCCAGATAGCCCTTGATCGTTTTATGTATGATGGTAGCATCGTCGATGACAAGAATGCGGCGGCGGTCCGTTTCGGGCTGTCTGCCGGTATCCTCTGCTTCGCCGGGGGCTTTTTCTGCTTCCTCAAATACTGCGTCAAGCTGAGCCAAGGTATTGAATACACTGTTGGCGTTGGACTCTAAAGCCAAAGAGAGCGGAGAGTCCGCCATAGATGACAGGTGGGTCTGGTGTTTTTTGATGTATTTGATAATCGCATCCTCCATATCCGAGGTGGACATGGGGAGTTTGATGCTCAACTCCGGCACACAGTTTGGAATCTTGGCAACGAAATCGAGGCTGACCGAATCACCGATGGCGGCAAAGGGAATATCTCTCTTGCCAAGCACATCATGAAAGCTTGCGATGGTGATGAGATCCTCCCTCGTCTCTGCGCGCATACAAAAGATAAAAATGTCCGGTTCAAAGTACTGGACATGTGTTTTCAGATCGTCAAAGACCACGGATGAGGTCATACATTCAAAGGAATAATCCATTTGAAGAAAAAAATTACTGATGAGTTTTTTGCTGTTTCCAGCCAGCAATACCTTATATTTTTTCATGTAAAGTCCTCCTGTTAGTTGTATTTTTGTATGTGACTTCTATCATGATTTTAACATAAATCGTAATATAGATAAACAAAAAGTTGGCATTTTAGTGAAAATGATGGTATATTGTTGTAAAAACGATCTGTGCAGCAAACGTGTCCGCTTTGCAGTTTTTACGTGGAGTTTACTGATTGCTGGAATCAGGAACATATTGCATTAGGAAAATGGAGGAGTGTATATGAAATTCAAACATATTCAAAAGAGAGAGGAAGGAAAGTTTATCACACGCTATGATATCGCGTATGAGACGGTGGACAAGCAGGAGAAAATTTATGAGATTATCAGCCGCAATAAGGCGCTGGATTCGATCGAGTCACTCAACGGCACAAAGCCGGATTCGGTCGTCATCATCGCAACGGACGAGAGCGGTGAGAAGCTCTTGATCAACAAGGAGTTCCGCATGGCGGTGGGGGACTGGGTTTATAATTTCCCCGCAGGGCTGATCGACGAGGGCGAGGAGCCCGCAGAGAGCGCAAAGCGCGAGCTGTGGGAAGAGACAGGGCTTGAGCTGTATGAGATGGAGGATTTTATCGGGCCCAGCTACAGCGCAGTCGGCTTTAGCAATGAGATTAATGTCTGCGTGGTGGGGAAGGCGCGCGGCAGTTTTAAGCCCAGCACCTCCACCGTGGAGGAGATTGAGCCGGGCTGGTACACCAAGGCAGAGCTTAGAGAGCTGTTAAAGACAGCGCGTTTTGCTGCCAGAACACAGGCGTACAGCTATCTGTGGAGCCGGATGTGAGTGTCTGATTTTTTTTGCGGCATCAGATGCGTTTAATATGGGTTCTGTCGAGCGCAAGCCCAAAAATGATAAAAAATACAGCGCTGCCGCCGGATTGGAGCAGGTTGCCGGACAGGGAGGCGATGGGCGCCGCCGATGCGCCAAAGATCAGATATTCGGCGGCAAAGTAGCCTGTGCAGGAGATGATGCAGGCAGTGACGGAGGCGGCGACGTTGCGCGGTGTAATGATTTTTGCGGATTTACATGTAAATGGAAGCGCTATCAGCGGCTTGATCACAATCGTGGCGGGCAGCCACAAAGGAACGGTCAGTAAATCTGCAAGCCCGCCGCCGATCGCTGCCGCTGCCAGCGCATAAGGTGTGGGAAGCAGCGCGGCGGCAAGGTAGATTAGAGAATCGCCGAAGTGGAGGTATCCGCCGTTCAATCCGATAGGGATATGGCAGATATAGGCAGTCATGAGCGTAATCATTGCCGCCATAAGTCCTGTGAGTGTCCGGTATTTCATCTTATTTTTCCGTTTTTCACCCGTTCTGGGCAGTGTGCGTAGTGTCATTATCTTATTTTCCCTTCTTCATGGATTTTATAATAATAAATGCAGATATTTCTCAAAAGAAATACCATGCTCTCTGGGAACATTGTCTCTCGAGGCATCTTCGATGGCAGGTGACAGAAAGCGGACAGCTTTTTCCATCGCAGCATCAACAGAAAGTCCATTGACAAGGCTGCCCATGATCACAGAGGCAAACAGGTCGCCAGTGCCGGAATAGCTTTCGCCCATGAAGGGCGTTTCCAGATAATAATGGCGCTCTGGCGTGACGGCAAGATTTCCCACAAAGGACTGCTGCGGCTGCCTGCGGACAATGCCTGTAATCACAATGGTCTGGCTTGTATACGCTCTTGGCAGGAGACTGCGCGCGGTTTCTTCTATATAAGACAGGTAGCCGTCCTTTGAGGCATGGCTTGTCAGGGCATCGTAATCTACGCCTGCGAGGAGGCACAGCTCTGTCAGGTTTGGCGTGATGACGCCTGCGTGCCGGGTCAGCTCCTTCATGCTGTCTAAGAGTTCGTCCGTAAATATGCGGATACGCCGTCCGTTGTCACCCATGACAGGGTCTGCGAGATAGAGCGTGTCTTTGGTCTGGAACTTCTCGAGAAAATACAGGACATTGTGCATCTGCGCAGCGCTTCCGAGATATCCGGAGTAGATGCCGTCAAAGGTTTCCTGCATCTTTTTCCACTCGTCTGTAAAAAAGTTCATGCGGTCGGTGTAGTCGTCGCAGTAGTAGCTTGAGAATCCTGTCTGCGCGGACAAAATGGCAGTCGGCAGCGGGCACGCCTGTATCCCAAGCACAGAAATCACAGGGATTGCCGCAGTCAGCGAGCATTTTCCAAAGCCGGACAGATCGTTAATCAGGGCTATTTTCTTCATGGCAGGTACGTCCTTTCAAGTAATTTGCAATAAACATCACTATACACAAAAAGTGTCAGTATGAAAATACACAATTTTCATAAATATTATAAGGTCAGTTTGATGAAAAGAAAATAAATGCATGGATATGTCGTCTATCTAATATATTGGGTAGTAAGAAGAACGGTGCAGATGAAGGTGTGTATTTATGGAGGAGAATGTAAAAAAGATTATAAGCGGATGCGATTTCTCAGGGGTCAAGCCGGCGATGATGGATTTGCCCTATCCGCCGCTCCAAGTGCGGGAAAAAAATCAATTGTATGCAGAGCTTCTGAGTATTAGTTATTGCGGAATGGTGTCCGAGATGTCTGCCATCATGCAGTATATCAACAATGAGAACCGCATGTTCTGCGAGCGCTGCCCGATGGGAAAAACAATTCTGGGAATGGCCATGGGAGAGATGATGCATATGCAGAAGCTGGGAGAGCTGATTCATCTGCTGGGTGGAAGCGTCTGCTATGTCACCAAGCAGTCGGGAGGGCGGCAGTGGATGTGGTCGCCGCAGTGCCTGACACTGCCCGAGAAGGTCGGAGAGATGCTTCAGGCAGATCTGGAGAGCGAGCAGGCGGCAATCAGCCAGTACAACATGCATATCCGTATGATCAAGGACGATTATGTGAATGCTGTGTTAGAGCGGATTATTCAGGATGAACAGTATCATATCATGCTGCTTAGATCGATGCTGGATTCGATGTGACCGTTTTGCGTATCACACCGCAATAGCTTGTGAGCTGGGAAAACTGGCGCGGGTGTGAATTGTAACTGGAATACACGGTTTGCCGCGCCAGAAAACCAGACAGCATTGTAAAAAACGAATAACTATGGTAATATAATTTCAGGGATACGGCATAGAAGATCAGGCAAGGAGTGAATACAAAAATATGACACAAATGTCAGAAAATGAAAAAAATTATCTTGAACATGAAAAGAACTATCTCGAAATAGAACAAGATCTGCGCAGGCGCTACCGGAAAAACCTCTGGTGCAGATTCACAAAGGCGATACGCGAGTACGAGCTGGTGCAGGAGGGAGACTGCATTGCAGTCTGTATTTCAGGCGGCAAGGATTCAATGCTGATGGCAAAACTGTTTCAAGAGCTCAAACGGCACAATAAATTTGAGTTTGATGTGAAATTTCTGGTCATGGACCCCGGCTACAAGGCGGAAAACAGGCAGTTAATTGAGCGCAATGCAAAGCGCCTGAACATTCCGCTGGACATCTTTGCGTCTGACATTTTTGAGTCTGTATTTCAGATCGAAAATTCGCCCTGCTATCTGTGCGCCAGAATGCGGCGCGGCCATCTGTACAGCAGGGCAAAGGAGCTTGGCTGCAATAAGATTGCGCTGGGACACCATTATGATGATGTGATTGAGACCATCTTGATGGGAATGCTGTACGGGGCGCAGGTGCAGACCATGATGCCAAAGCTGCACAGCACCAATTTTGAAGGGATGGAGTTGATTCGCCCGATGTACCTGATACGGGAGGAGCACATCGAGGCGTGGCGGGATTACAACAACCTGCATTTTCTGCAATGTGCCTGTAAATTTACAGAAAACAGTGCCTTCCACGGCGATCTGGAAAATACCTCGAAGCGCCGTGAGATCAAGCAGCTCATACGGCAGTTAAGGAAAATCAATCCTTTTGTGGAGAACAATATCTTTAAAAGCGTGGAAAATGTGAACTTGAGCACTGTCATCGCCTATAAACAGGAGGGCGTGCGGCATCATTTTCTGGATACGTATGCCCTGCCAGCGTGCAAGACAACGCCGAATGAGCCGCAAAAAAAGAGAATACAAACAGATGTTCTAAAAACCGCTAGTTTCCAAGCGAAGGAGAAGCTGCTTATCCTCAAGAGGTATCTGCAAGAGCTAGGCAGCGTTGCGGTGGCATTTTCAGGCGGGGTGGATTCCACGTTTTTATTAAAAGCAGCACAGGAGGCGCTCGGCAGCCGTGTGGTGGCAGTCACCGCAAAATCCTGTGTTTTTCCAAAGCATGAATGGGCAGAGGCGGAAGCATTCTGCCAGAAAGAACAGATTCCGCTCTACAGTTTCGAGGCGGAGGTGCTCGCCGTTGACGGCTTTACGGACAATCCTCCCGACCGCTGTTACCGGTGCAAGAAAGCGCTTTTTGAGGAAATTTTGCGCATTGCACAGACACATGGCATCGCGCATGTCATAGAAGGCTCAAACATGGACGATCTGGGCGATTACCGTCCCGGTATGCAGGCGATTGCCGAGCTGGGAATCAAAAGTCCGCTCAGGGAGGCAGGCTTGTACAAGCAGGAAATCCGCGAATTGTCGCGGGAATATGGGCTTCCCACTTGGGAAAAGCCGTCCTATGCATGCCTTGCATCGCGCTTTGTGTACGGGGAGACGATCACAAAAGAAAAACTCCGTATGGTTGAGCAGGCGGAGCAGTTTTTGATGAAAAAAGGGTTCCGCCAGATGCGCGTGCGGCTTCACGGCACACTTGCGCGGATTGAAGTGCCTGCGGAAGCTTTTGAAGGCATCATGCAGGAGGAGACCAGAGCGGAAATCATTGCAGCATTTACGGAATATGGCTTCAGTTATGTGACATTTGATTTACAAGGGTATCGAACAGGGAGCATGAACCAGACAATAGAGGATAAAAAATATGAAGCAAAGCATGGAACAGTTTTCAAGGACAGCTCTCCTTGTGGGGGCAGAGGGTGTTGACAAGCTCAAGAATGCCCGCGTTGCCGTGTTTGGAATTGGCGGCGTGGGGGGCTATGTGGTGGAGGCGCTCGCGCGAAGCGGCGTCGGTACGCTGGATTTGATTGACAATGACAAAGTATGCCTGTCGAATTTAAACCGCCAGATTATCGCCACGCACAGCACGCTTGGAGAGTACAAAGTGGAGGCCGCCAAAAAACGGGTCTTAGACATCAATCCAGCGGCGGTGGTCAATACCTACAAGACTTTTTTTCTGCCGGAAACAGCACAGGAGTTTAACTTTTTTGCATATGATTATGTGGTGGACGCCATTGATACCGTGACTGGAAAAATCCAGCTCGTCATGGAGGCGAAACGAACGGACACCCCCATTATCAGCTCTATGGGGGCGGGAAATAAGATGGACCCGTCCGCATTCCGGGTGGCGGATTTGTCTCAGACAAAAGTCTGCCCGCTTGCCAAAGTGATGCGCCGTGAGCTGAAAAAACGGGGCGTAGAGCATTTAAAAGTAGTCTACTCAGAGGAGGCTCCGATGATGCCCTGTGAGATTGCGGAGCCGCCAAGTGAGCCGGCATCAAAACGGATACCGGGGAGTAATGCATTTGTTCCGCCGGTGGCAGGGCTCATCATAGCGGGTGAGGTGGTCCGTGAGCTGGTCAGAGCGTGAAGGAGGGGAACGGCAAGTATGGCATATGAAAAGCTGCTAAATGAAATTTACGCGGTGGTTTCCCTAAAGTATCTCTGGCGGGAATACCAGCCGGCTTTTGTAAAAAGTGAAGCACCAGATTGGATTAATGAGACGATGAACCTCGGCTTGGAGGTCAGTCAGGCACTATTGCCAGACGACGGGCAGACCAAAAATTTTATAGATCAGTATCTGGGCTGCCGCAGGGAGGAGCTGCCGCCTGCCGCGCTCGAGCGATATGGAGAGCGGCTGAATTTTTATAATGGGCGGGTCTGGGCTGTCCTGCCAGATGATCTGGAGCATCAGGATTATCTGTACAAAGCGCAGTACCGCTTTGACAAAAAACTTGAAAAACTGAATACGAGCTATCAGCAGAAACGATACAACGGGCTTTATCTTTTTTTGCATCCGGCTGACGAATGCAGTATAGATGTGCAGCGTTTATTCGAAGCCATGGGACAGCGGCAAAAAGCTTTTGCACAGCAGTTTGACTGGGTTTTTCTGGATTGTGTGAAAGTGATCTATGTCTGTAATTATATGAAGCATACGATAGAACCTATCATTCTGCCGCCAAACGCCAAGAATTTTCTAAGTACGGAGGCGGAGTTTCTGCGCTACTGCGGGGAGTGGGAGGACGGCGTGTCTCTCGAGGAGGTCACGGACTTATTTGGGCATGGAAACGGTGTGAAGATGTGAGCGGACACCTCTGCCATACATAGATAGGAGGCAAGGTGAAAAGCGCCTGCGAAACATGGAAGACAATGATTGAAAATAGGAATAAAAAACGATAGTGGGAGGAGAAGTTATTATGTACCGCGAGATTGCGAAATTAATTATGTATGGGGATATGGACAGGGCGTGTATTCTGTATCAGTTTGGGGAGATTTTCAGGCGCTTTGACGAGAAGTCCAGCTCAAAGCCGGAGCTCATCAAAGACATTTATACACACTTGAAGCGCCTTCTGATCGTTGCTACAGATTATGGCTTCAACCATAATCTCTGGCACAATTATCTTACTTTTTTCATGGTGACAAATGAGAATCCGTTTAGTCTTACCTGCGAAAAGGTGGGCGCGAATGACGGCAGTGTCAATCATTTTGCAAAGAATGATTTCAGGGTGTTCAAAAATCTGTTTGATTTTGATTTCTCTGCGATTGAGGAGGCGTTAGGAATTGACTGCTTCTCGCAGTTATCCGATTACAGGGCGATTGGCAAAAAAGAGCTGATGTACAATAAAAATGTCAGTGAAAAGATCATTGCCCTGAGTGCACAGCTCGAACAGGCGGCAGATGAACATGCATTTTTTGACTGCGTGACGGCATTTTACAGGGATTTTGGCGTTGGGATGTTTGGACTGAACAAGGCATTCCGCATTCGTGAGCAGGCACAGGGCACGATTGAATTTCTGCCGATCAACAATATGGACAAGGTGATGCTCGACGACCTTGTGGGCTATGAGCTGCAGAAAAAGAAGCTTGTCGATAACACAAGGGCGTTTGTGGAGGGCAGAAAAGCCAATAATGTACTGCTGTTCGGTGATAGTGGGACGGGCAAATCCACCAGTATCAAAGCGATTGTGAATGCCTTTTACCCGCAGGGGCTGCGCATGATTGAGATTTACAAACATCAGTTCAAGGATTTGTCGAATGTCATTGCGCAGATTAAAAACAGGAATTATAAGTTTGTGATCTATATGGACGACTTGTCTTTTGAGGAGTTTGAGGTGGAGTACAAGTTCTTAAAGGCGGTCATTGAGGGCGGTGTGGAGACAAAGCCTGACAACATTTTAATCTATGCGACCTCCAACCGCAGGCATCTGATCAAGGAGACATGGAATGACAGAGGCGACATCGAAGTTGACAATGGAATGCACCGCTCCGACACAATGGAGGAGAAGCTGTCATTGGTGAATCGTTTTGGCGTCACGATCAATTATGCGAAACCTTCTCAGAAGGAGTATTTTCATATTGTGCTTGAGCTTGCGCACAGGCAGGGGATTGCGATGTCTGACGAGGAGTTAAAAGCTGAGGCAAACAAGTGGGAGCTGAGTCATGGAGGGATTTCAGGGCGCACCGCACAGCAGTTTGTCAATTATCTGGATGGGCAGCAGTTTTAACAGAAACGAATCGAGCTTTACACTTTTTACAGAATCTGCTATGATTAAGACGAGGAAACATCATAAATCTTATAAGAGAAGGAATGTAACTGTTCAGAATATAAAACGATGATAGAAAGCATTGTTAGAATTTTATATAGAACGATTACGAAGGATGAATATTGACATGGGGATAACATCAATTTTATCGTTACTTAGCGGCGTGGCGCTCTTCCTGTTTGGCATGTCTCTCATGGGGGACGGTCTGAAAAAAGCAGCAGGGGAAAAACTGGAGCTGATCTTGTACAAGCTCACCAATACACCGATCAAGGGGGTTTTGCTGGGAACGGCAGTGACGGCAATCATACAGTCCTCCTCCGCCACGACGGTCATGGTCGTCGGCTTTGTGAACTCCGGCATGATGAAGGTCGCGCAGGCGATCGGTATCATTATGGGGGCAAATATCGGTACGAGTATCACGGGCTGGATTTTGTGTCTTTCATATATTGAGGGATCAAACGGCATCGCACAGCTTTTGTCTACCACGACAATCTCAGCGGTGGTCTCAATCATCGGTATTTTGTTTAAGATGGTGTCCAAGAAGAGTACATATAAAAATGTCGGCGATATCATGCTTGGATTTTCCATACTGATGTTTGGTATGCAGAGTATGAGCGGGGCGGTCTCGCCATTGAAGGAAAATCCGCACTTTGTCAATACACTGACCATGTTTTCCAATCCGTTTATGGGTATCTTGGTCGGCATTGCGTTCACGGCAGTGCTGCAAAGTGCGTCGGCTTCCATCGGTATTTTGCAGGCGCTGTCGGTGACAGGTGCAATCACATTTGCGTCGGCGTTTCCGATCACGCTCGGTATCGGTGTGGGCGCTGCCTGCCCGGTTCTGCTGTCCTCTATCGGAACGAACAAGAACGGTAAGAGAACGGCGCTGATTTATCTGATGAACGATTTGTTCGGCATGATATTCTGGGCAGTGATGTTTTATTCGGTTCACGCCATTGTCCACTTTGACTTTATGGAGATGACCATGAGTCCGATCTCGATCGCGATTCTCAATACGGTGTTCCGGCTGGCAACGGTAGTGATCTTATTTCCATTTATCAAGTGGATTGAAAAGCTGGTGTTCACGCTGGTGAAGGACACCGAGGAGGACAGGGAGGAACAAGCGGATTTCGACTTGCTAGAAGAACGCTTCTTAAAATATCCGGCGCTTGCCATCGGTCAGAGCCACACTGCCATCAACGGCATGGCGAGGAAGGCGAGAAAGAATATTGGGCGTGCGATGGGACTTTTTGACAATTATACGGAGGAGCGCTACAACAAGGTTCAGGAGAAAGAGAATCTGATTGACAAGTATGAGGATAAGCTAGGCACGTATCTGATGCAGCTGACGGGGCGCGATATGACGGAGAGCCAGTCGAGACAGGTATCTATTTTTCTGCACACGATCAGTGATTTTGAGCGTCTTGGCGATCATGCGGTAAACCTGTCAAAGTCGGCAAATGAGCTCTATGAAAAGAAAATCTCGTTCTCGGACGAGGCGACGTATGAGCTGTCTGTACTGGGGGGCGCGGTGAGAGAGATTCTTGAGATTACCGTCAACGCCTTCTCGGAGGATGATGTCGATCTGGCAATCCATGTGGAACCGCTGCGCGAGCTGATCAATGTGCTCTGCAATGAGCTGAAATCCAGACATATCACAAGACTTCGCAATGGGAAGTGTGAGCTGAAACAGGGCTTTGCGTTCAACAATATCCTGACGGATTTTGAGCGGATTGGCGCGCACTGTTCGAATGTCGCGGTGGCCCTGCTCGAATCTGAGGCAGAGGATTTTGATACCCATGAGTATCAGAAGAGCATTCGCGAGATGAACAATGTGATGTACCGCGAGATTTTTGAGGCGTATGAGATGAAGTATGATCTTGGCAAGGTGAAGAAGACGAAGAAGAGTAAAGAAAGTAAATGATGAAATAATATGGAAGGAGGCAGGATGCGAAGGTATTTCAACACAGAGGGGCAATGTGAGCCAGAAGAACACTTTATGGTTCGACTGGAGGAGAGACTTGAAAAAATCAAGACTCTTTATGTAGACAGAGGGAAATACTTTGTCATCAACAGGGGCAGACAGTATGGCAAGACAACAACACTCAGAGCACTGGCGGAGTATTTAAAGGATTGTTATATTGTGATTTCTATGGATTTTCAGGCTATATTTGTGAAACTGCAAAAAAGCCGATTGTTTTAATGATAGATGAGGTGGACAGTGCAACAAATAATCGGGTTTTTGTTGATTTTTTGTCCAAGTTAAGAGAGTGCTATCTCAACCGAAAAAAGAGTCCGATTTTCCATTCAGTAATTCTTGCCGGTGTTTATGATATCAAAAATTTAAAATTAAAGATACATCCAGATGAAGTGCAGCAATACAACAGTCCTTGGAATATTGCTGCTGATTTTAAAATTGAGATGAGCTTCTCAGCAGAACAGATTAGAACGATGTTGACGGAGTATGAGGCAGAACATCACACAGGGATGGATTTGACATCTGTGGCGCAGGATATTTATGCATATACATCAGGTTATCCATATTTAGTATCAGCAATCTGTAAATATCTTGATGAGGAGGTTGTGGACGCATGGACGGGCGCAGGTATTTTGGAGGCGGTCAAAGCGTTATTAAATCAAAATATCCCGCTATTTGGCAGTATGATGCGTCATATCAGCGAGTACCCAGCTTTGAAAGATATGTTATATGCCATGTTGTTTCTTGGAGAGCAGATCGCATACAATCCAGATCACAAAATTATAGATCTTGCATGCATGTTTGGATACACTGTCAACGATCACGGCAGCCTTCAAGTGGCGAACCGAATCTTTGAGATGCGGCTGTATAATCTTTTTTTGTCCGAAGAAGAGCTTGCGAGTATCATGAGTAAAAAAGCGAAGCAGGATAGAAATCAATTTATCTTAGATGGCAGGCTGGATATGAATAGGGTGCTGGAAAAATTTGTGGAGTACTTCACGGACATCTATGGCAACAACGATGAAAAATTTGTGGAGGCTTATGGACGCAAATTTTTCCTATTATATCTCAAGCCGATTATAAACGGCACAGGAAATTACTATATCGAGGCACAGACAAGAGATGCCAAACGGACAGATGTGATCGTAGATTATGCGGGCGAGCAATTTATCGTAGAATTGAAAATTTGGTACGGAGATGAGTACAACAGACGGGGTGAACAGCAGCTTGCAGCGTATCTTGAATACTTCCGTCAAAACAAAGGGTATATGCTTAGCTTTAATTTTAACAAGGCGAAAGCAATTGGCATAAAAACAATAACGATTGGGGATAAGACCATCGTGGAGGCAGTCGTCTGAAGGCTGGAAATTGAATAGGAAATGATTTTAGATATTGTGAACTTTCAGTATAAGATATGTAATTATCTTGTATTGGAAGTTTTTATTTGCATCTTGGTATCAGATATTTGACCATTTATAGTCGAATTTTATCGCAGATTTCTGTAATCTACGACAATGAAATTATCACATTTCACAGTCATATAACTTTATATCGACATAAGTCTACCACGTTTTAACCCAAATGACAATTCTTTTTTTAAAAATCTTACTAAAATCAGCTTTTAAATTGAGTAGAAATATATGGAAATTAGCAATTTTTTAAGCAAATACCATCTTTCTGGGTCAGATTCTGGGTCAAAATCCAAAATATATGAAAGAGTACACTACAGAAAAATCAAAGCAGAACCAGTATCAATTCAATCTTAAATCTATTTTTGAAAAATAAGGGGTCAGATTCTGGGTCAGCAATAATATAAAGTCCTTATTTGATAACGTTTTCCCCTTTTTGTCGTAGATTACAGAAATCTAAGAAAAAATCAGACTACTGTAATATTAATATATCAGACTAAGTTGAACCCATTTCAGTTGTACAGGGTTTGGAGGAAAGCATGTCTACAGGCAGTACAGTGACCAAGACAATCTGGCAGTACAGTGACCCTCTGCCAGAGGAGACTATGGAGTTTCTAAGAGGGATTGCCACAGATTATTGCAAGGTCAAGAATGATGTCTACAGAAGATATTCCGGGGTCAAAAATCTGGACAGACTGACGCCGGTGTACAGTATACTGAACGAGATGCGCTACTGCGGACTGCGGGAACGACTGAAGCTTCCGGCTGTGTACTATGAACTTGCCATCGCAGACGCCGTCACAGACATCAAGGGAAGTTGGGGAATTGTCAAAAATAAACTTAGAGCGCTTATCACAGCAAATGAAAATCTGAGTGCCGATGACAGACAATATCTAAGAACGATACTCAAAGTAAACAGTGCGTATGCGGCTGTTTTAACGTATCAGGAATATGAGCTGCCAAAACGGGTAAAGGATTTAGACGTTGATGTGAATCGCTTAAACAATTTATTACGACGGCTGACAAGAAAATATTTGACACAACCTAGCTCAGATACAGTAGATTCCTTTCGCATCTCTCCAAATGGCTATTCTTACAAAGACGGCGCGATGCGCATTGTGTGCAGAGTGCCTAGAAAACGGATAGCGATACCGCTCAAAGATGAACGCACATTTGACAGGCAGATTCAAGTGCAGATCAGAGAAAATAATGTTGCACTTGCCGTTCCAACTGAGACAAAGATTAAGCGGCACGACGACTACCAAAACACCCTTTATATCTACATCGGATATCAGGATATGTTTACCTTATCCAGCGGAGCAGTCTATGGAAAGGCGTTGGCTGAACTAGTCAGTCCTGAGACAGAACGACTTGCCAGAAAAAATAGAGAGCGCAGCAAAATGTATGCGACCTATCAAAAGAACGCTGCGTGCGGAAATCTGCAAAAAGCTGAAAATATCGAAGTCAATAATCTTGGCAAGTCAAAATATGACAGGCAGAAGGAACGGGAACGGCTGAGAACAGCAACCTATATCAATTCAGAGATAAATAGAATGTTTCGCGAGGAAAAACCAAGAAAAATTGTTATCACAAAACCTGTCACAAGAAATAAGACGGCACATTACTCCAAAACAGTGAACAGAAGGCTTGCAAGAAGTTTTGGGGGATATATCCGGGAGAGGCTTGCATACAAATGCCTCATCAATTCCATAGAGTTAGACACAATCAACGCCAAGGGAACGGGCAGCATATGCTCGTATTGCGGCGCAGAAGGAAAACGGCAAAAAACAGATTTTTTATGTGAAAACTGTGGTATCCAGACAACGATACCGCTAAATTCAGCCCGGAATATCAAAATAAAATACAATAAAAATAATAATGGTTGAAGTGTATGGAACTGCGAATAAACCATCATGTGATGGTTTTACCAATATCGGATCCCAGCAACGTACATTTGACATATGGAACTGTTAACAAATAGCTTATCACAATGAATTGTCAACAGCTATTTGTTAACAGTTCCAAAGGCAAAAAGTCGGCATTAGCTAAACGGGTATCCTTACATGCAGATGTCATGGACCTGTTTTCGGGTATGCCAGGACCGCGGCTTACGCGGAGCGAAGTGCGTGCTTGTGGTGAAAGACCAGAAGCATCACAGACGAAAACGTTCCGATAATCCTTATGATAATTTTAAAAGGCTGCATTCTTCTTGACAAGTTTAAGAATGGGTGGAGTGAAATAATATTGATTTTAGCAGGAAAGAGGTATTATGACAAAAGTAATTACATATGGGACATTTGACCTCTTTCATGAAGGGCATTACCGTTTACTCAAGAGGGCGAAAGAATTAGGGGATTATCTCATCGTCGGGGTGACGACAGAGAAGTATGATATGGAGCGGGGAAAACTCAATGTAGTGGACTCCCTTATGACACGAATTGAAAATGTCAGAAAGTCAGGATTTGCTGACGAAGTGATTATAGAGGAAACAGTAGGGCAAAAAATCAGTGATGTGCAGAAATATCACATTGATATCTTTGCAATCGGTTCAGACTGGATGGGGGCATTTGATTACATCTCAGATTATTGTCAAGTAATCTATCTGGAAAGAACGAAAAATATATCAAGTACCATGCTGCGCGAGCAGAACAGGCATATTCAGAAAGTAGGCATCATCGGAACCGGAAGAATTGCAAATCGGTTTGTACCGGAATCAAAGCAGGTGAGTGGCATTGATGTGCAGCGGGTTTATAATCCAAACCGGGAGAGCGCTGAGCGGTTTGCGAAAGTTTGGGAGATTGATTTTTTTAATGATATCGAAACATTTTTTAAAGGAATAGATTCTGTTTATGTGGCGTCGCCGCATCAAACACATTATGATTATGTGAAATTATCCCTACAGCATGGGAAGCATGTTCTGTGCGAAAAACCCATGGTGTTGCAGAAGAGCCACTCGGAAGAGCTTTTTGACTATGCAAAACAGCAAAATCTGGTACTCTTTGAGGGAATTAAGACAGCATATTGCCCGGGCTTTGAAAAATTACTTGGCATCGCGTGCAGCGGCATTATAGGAACAGTTCAATATATTGACGCCTGTTTTACAAAGCTCGAGGACAGGAACAAGAGAGAACTGACAGATACAGCGTGCGGCGGCAGCCTTACGGAGCTTGGAAGTTACTGCATGCTTCCGATTATCAAGCTTTTTGGAAATAAATACGAGGATGTCCGGTTTGAGGCGATTCATGACAGCAACGGACTGGATCTTTTTACAAAGGTTTCGTTTCGTTATCCCAGAGGAATCGCGACAGCTACATGCGGGCTGGGTGTCAAATCTG
>ERZ778518.1396-NODE-1396-length-16866-cov-9.269347_pt1 | contig 16866 bp, 12 predicted proteins | sample MGYA00510340_ERZ778518 | MGnify/ENA primary metagenome ERZ778518 (study PRJEB29527, sample SAMN07138967) | mouse gut metagenome | material: feces | host: mouse | place: China:Nanjing | collected 2016-01-25 ...
TAGAGCCATTTTAGAGCCAACAGCCGTAAAGCAATCCCGGAAACGCCCATTTTATTAGCATTTCCGGGATTTTATCCGTTACTCGAACTCGGCGTGTTCTTCGTTGTTCTTAACTTTATTTGTTTAAGTTTTATACAAATACACGCCCATTTTTACATCAATTACATCATTTATAATGGCTTGCTGATTTTCTATTGCCAAAATGTTGCCATGCTTTCATTATAGCAAACTTACACAAATTAGCAATCCATTTTTAAAATGTTACACAATAAAAACTGATTACTGCTTATCTACCCTTATTACATGGTGCTAGCACCATGTCTTTCTTATTGTTAAAGGAAATTATGAAGTTTAAGAGCATTCATTCGCACCTAATATCATATTTTTAAGCTGTTTGCTATCAAGTTAATCCAAAATCCACTAATCTAAATATTTGAAATAAACGTTTACCTATTACTTGTTTTTCTATCCTTTGGAAATTATCCGATTGAAATTTTTGTGACTTATCTGAGCATATAGCAACTACTGTTTTTTCTTTTGTTACCGGTAATAGCTGATCCAATAAATTGATATTATATTTATTTCCATTCTGCCATTCAACAAGGTTTCCATATGGAACATCTGTAAATATAATATCCGCTTTGAAATTAGCATTATCTAATGGAATATTTGATAAAATATCCGCTTTAAACACTTTGCGTTCTATTTCATGTGTCGAATTTGCCAATATGTCCAATAAATTGGTTGCACTATTTAGTGCTTCGATATGTGAGTTTTTATTATGCAATGATAATAAATTATTTATTTGACATATTCTTTTTTTGAGTCCATTTTTATCAAGCAACGATAAATTCTCGTTGGCAAGCTGTATAGCATCATCACTTATATCTGAAGCCATTATTGTCTTTATTCTTTCATGATTTAAAAAGCCAAGTACCGTTAGCAGATAACCGCCGCCACAGCAAGGGTCATAAATACATACCCTATCCGGGTCATCTAAATAATGTAAACATCTACTGAATATTTCTTGTGCAAGCCTTATCGGGAAATTAGGATATCCCGCTCTATGGACTATAACTTTTCCGCTTGCCAAATCCTCAAAATTCCTATTTTCACAATATTTATATACCATTAATATATTCTCCGTAAACCAATCATGGAATTTTTTCCATAATCCAATTATCAACCATTATCGAAGCCTGTTTAGGTGAAATGTCAGAAGCGTCCAATAATGTTATAGGATATGAAACATTCCCGTTTGACTGCTGTTTCAGCCATTTATTGAAATCCATAGAGTTTCTAATCCAATCATCATCACTTACCCCGCGTCCTTTACGCATTCGTTCTACCAATACAGCATCATCACAGACAACGGCAAGATAATAAATATGGGTAAACAATTCTCTTTCTTCGATAACAGCGTTCTTGACATTTAGGATATTTTTGCATAATGTATTAACAGAAACCATCTGTGGGAACTCCTTTATGTGTTTTCTTGGTCGTTAATACATTAAAGGAACACAGGTGGTTTTTCAATATGCAGTTGTTAATTGGGCATGGTCAAGTACCCACCATCATGCCAGAAGCCTCTTATTTTTAATGACTATTTGGCTGCTTTTGATATTGAAATCAAGCAACATCTGAAGTTGTTAGAATATAATTCGTCTGATAAATTCATAGATTTGGCAAAGACAATAGATAGTTATAAAAAAGAGGATTTTGAGAAGATAATTAAACAAATATCAATCCCATATGAGGTAGAGCCTTACTTTGAGTTTAATTGTGAGAGTGATATTCCACCTTCTATATTGATGAATAAAACATATCGTACTCTTTATGTAGAAATGATTCGCAGGAAAAGAAATGTTAATTTCAGAAGTGAGGTTACATTTACTTTAGAGTATGCAATAGATTTATTAGCATCTTCTATAGAGTATCCATCTTATCAACGGATGAAGGAATGTCTGGTAGGCGCATTATTGAGGATGCTGGATACTAGTGTGGTGGGTAACGTGCTTCAGTATCAAGATGGAAAAATTGAGAGAGGATTTCATTATGGCGAAAATAGTGACGTTATGATGCCGTATAGTAATAAATATGTTTTGTGTGCCATAGAGCAATTTTACTGGCGGTTAGAAGAGGAATTTACGGAAGAGAAAGAAACTAAAAAATGTAATTTCGATAATTTCTGGGCGGATTTTCTAATGTTTTTGGATCAAAAATATTATTTAAACACAATTATAGATCCCAGGGATTATAAGCAACTTCGACAGCATTTTGATGTTGGAATGGAGAATATAGGGAAGCTTATAAGAAAACTTCATTTTAAAACAATATCTCTAAAACGAGATGATGTTTATAGTGCGATTAATAGATTCGTACAAAATTACACATGGTCATTATAAACTGCTTATGATGTATGAGGAGAACTCTATGACAAGAAAAATAATAGCACAATTTAATTGGTTAATCTATCAAACTTATTGGCAATTAGAGGACCAGATCGAGGAGTATAATGATTTTCTCGATCTGGTGTTTCCAATAACACTCTACAAAAAAATGTTTTCATATTGTTTCCCGGATGAAAAATTAAATGACGATGACATAAAAAGATTCCAGAAAACAGGTGGAAAAATCGAATTTTTTTTGTAAAAACATTACATTAGATGAAAATGTTGATTGGATACAAATTGCAGAGCGGAAAAATAGCATTTTGCACCAATGCGATATAGATGAATTTTATATTAAAGCGGGTCTTCTTTTTACATATGGATATAAGGAATGGATAAAAGACTTTACATCCGAAGAGTTAAGAATGTTATATATAGTTATATTCGAGGACAACGCAAGAAATATAGATGTAACGGTGTTACACGAATACTTAAAAAAAAGAAAAATGGGCGATGCCATAAGAGAAATGGATAACTTAATTAAAAAAATGGAAAAGAGCATAAACTGTCAAAATCAACAAAGACACAAACGGCGTACAGAAAAAATAGGAAGTATTATCACTGGATTATATAACCGAATTGGTAGTGCAAGTCTGACGAATGATTTGGGACCGAAGGGGGAACAACCAAATGAATAATGAGAATATGAATGGTCGACTTTTCAATCCAAATGGTAAGGCATACATGTGTGGAGGGCTGGACACTTATACTGAGGAGTGTTTGTATATACTATGCTCAAGCAGTGGGGAAAAGATGGAAATATTTTATGCATGGCAGGCAAACAAGACTAAATTTATTAGTGTTCTATCCACGATTGAATTTGAATTTCAACATTATAGCCTTCATGATCAAAGCCACGCTCGGGCAATTATTGAAAGTATAGAAATGTTTTTAGGAAAGGATAGAATCAGTCATCTGGGTATAGGGGATCTCTGGTTGCTTCTTAATTGTGCATATAGCCATGATATCGGTATGGCTATTAAAAATGAAGAATTGTTAAAGATATGGTGCAGTGATAAGTTTAAAGAGTATGTACAAAAGGAACTAAAGAATTCGGAATCTTCGTTAAAGAAAGAATTACATTATTTATATCAACTCGATAACATTATAAGAAATAGTGCTCAAATGGATGGGCTGGACCAAGAAACGGTGGGGAAGCTTGAATACGCAAACGATTGGCCTGTCCATGTGCGTAAGTATGTTGCCAATATTTCAGCTGAATATATTCGTTCAAGACATGCTGAACGAAGCAAGGAGTATTTGGATGATTTTATGAACAAATATAGGGATTCTCTGGGTGCCCAGGTCACGGAAAAAAGGTTATACAATGTTATGGGGGAAATTGCGTACTCTCACTCAATGGACGGGCAATATATATTGGAGCATTTGAAATATGAGACTAATGGCTTTGGCAATGAGAAGATTCATCCCCAGTTCATTGCAGCATTATTGGGGCTGGGTGATCTATTAGACATGGATAATAATCGTTTTGACAAAGCCAATATAGAGCATTTTGGAGAATTGCCTGCGCTTAGTGAAACTCATATGAAAAAGCATCTGGCTATTTCTCACTTGCGTATTACAGAGTATGAAATCGAAGCTGTTGCAGAGTCAACAGAGTTTGACGTGTGTGTTGAGGCGCAGAAGTGGTTTGACTGGCTGGAAAAAAGTGTAAAGTTTATAACTGCTAACTGGAATAAATTAGCCCCTAAGGAATTAGATGGTTGTATATTTAGGGATTGTTCTTTGAGCATATTCTTAAATGGTAATAGATTTGAAAATGATGTTTCGAAAAGATTTTCTATAGATCAAAAAAAGGCGTTTAAACTTTTTATTGGTGATCAACTTTATGGGTCAAAACAAGTATGGATCAGAGAATATATTCAAAACGCATTGGATGCTACTAAGATGATGCTGTGGATCAGAGGAAAAGAAGGCATGGGTGTATTTACAGATGGAGGAAAGGAACTCAAATATGTTTCTCCATTGGATCTTAATCAAAACGTTTTGAATGATTATGGAATAACAATAAAGCTGGAATTGTTGGGAGCGCAACATGGACAAAAGGAAGAAGACTTTTTTCGAATCAGTATTATTGATAAAGGAATTGGTATTGAGAAGGAATGTATTCAGGCAATCTCGGAAGTGGGAGCGGGATGGCGCAAGCGGACATCTTATCAAGAAGAAATAACAGAGATGCCGGAATGGCTAAAGCCAACGGGTGGATTTGGAATAGGTATTCAGGCTGGATTTATGGTATCGGATAAAGTGCATATAGAATCCAGTGGCTTGAGGGATAATAAAGGATATCAGATAGAATTACATTCTCCTAAAACGGGAGGGGATATTAGCATAATAGAAAAGCCCAGACAGCAGGTTTGTGGGACAACCATCAGTCTGGAAATGTCAATTGAGCGAGCTTCGGAGTGCTATGGATACAATGATTCTGTAGAAATTATAGAAAGTGACGGGGAGTTTGATTGTTTTAATTACAATGAATTGCTGCATAAAATGTATTATAGCATTTGTGAAGAAGTAGGTAAAACAGTGCGCAATAGCTTGATTCCGATCAGTATAATGGCCTATGAAGAAGATGGAAATAGATACAATCCCCAAAATAGGATTCAGAGTAAAGAATATGTTAAATCATATTTGAATATCGTTCAAAGCGATTTGATGAAAAAAAACTTGATGTTCACCGAACCTATTTTGGAAAGTAGTTGTGAAATAGTTTATGATGATAAAGAGGCGTGGATATGGGATGGTGATAGAGAGATTCTATTACAGTTAACTTACTCTGATGAGCGAATAGCTGATAGAAATTGTAGTATTGATAAGAAAGAAACAAACGAGAAATTATATAAGTGTACATATTTTTTTAAGGGAATATATACTTATTTTTATGAACAACCCAAAGTGGCACGAGTTCCTCAAATAGGCATAAAAATTGATTTTTTGGGATATCAAGCGGGAGATTGTCTGCTTGCCAGCAGAGATGCTTTTTCTAAAGATTTTAAAGGCTGGATGAACATAAGAGAGTATTTGCATTTATTTTGTAGATTTCTAGCGGATAAATGTGAGAGGCATGATACCTATGCTAGAATGATTGCAAAATATGATGGAATACAATATCTGTTTGTGTGGGATGCCCTTTTCTATGGTGGAAATACGCATATTGAAAAATTAGTAAGTTGCGATATAGCTGTAAAAGCCCAAAAATTGATGCCTTCTGATAATTATGCTATAGTTGAAAGTAAGGATATAACACTTGATAGTGTATACAAAACGCTCAAAAATAAAAATGAGTTAATAATTTTTGGATTTAAAGGAAATGAAAAAGCAAGAGATGAAAGTATATCTGTTTTTTACAGAAAAGAAGAACTTAAATCATCAGGGAATGAAAAGAAACAAGAAGGGCAAGTAGGTGTTTGGTATGATGAGAATGTGGAAGATACTTTAATGGGAGGTAAAGTATACTATACTAGTCAGCTTATTTATGAGATGTTGTTAGAGTATGAACAATTTCAAGCCAGAATAGTAACGCTTATTGAGCAACCTGTTCGATATTGGTATATAAAGGAGTGGACGCGTGAAAGAAAGGGTATCGGGAATTCACTATCAACCGCATTAGTAAAGGCATATAACGAAGAGCAAATATATATAGTGGTTGACAAGGAAAAGAATAAGTTTTCTGAAATAGCAGTTCAAAGTCCGCCCTTATATCAAAAACAGGCAGATACAAAATTGTATAAAGAAGCAGATGTCATTTTATTACCTTTTATTAAAAGTGCATATCTTATGCTAGGATCAAGAAGTGGAGCAAAGATTGTAAACAAGGAAGAATTTATACGCCGAGTACAAGAAGGGAGACAATGGCTAAAAGCTGTTAATTGGACAATGCATAAACACAAAGGAAAAGCATATATTACCAGATCTCAGATAGAAAAGAAATATACAGAACTCTGTGAGATGTTGTATGATATTGCGGAATTTGAAAACCGTAAAAATATCAATAATATTAATGCAACATAAAATATTATATTAGCGCCATAGTCATTCAAAGAGGTGTTTAGTTAATAATGTTTGTGGATTAAACGTTCGATGGATAAGAATATACAGTTGCCTTCAATTAAAATGGCGATTAATCGAAGAAAGGTGGTGTATATGATTAATACACTTTAACAATAGATGCCACGCTAATGCACTGTGATGTTTTTGCATTAATCTCTGTTTTAATATTGCAAGGAATTGAAATGGAGAAAGTAGGAATGGTAGATATATTAGGCCACTTATAATTGATTTTTGACGCAAAATGGCAAAATTTCTGCGTAAGAAAAATAATTATGCCAAAGCAGGTATAAGCACAAGGCTTATAACGGTCAAGCCGGCAGCGATGATCTCTTTGCCGTAGGCTGTAGCAAAATATTTATAGGTGCCTTGTACCCGTTCAATGATCCCATGGAGGCGAAGCCGTTTAAAGTTCCTGGACGTGGTTGACGGATTGATGTTTTCCAGATGCTGACGGATATCTTTCCCCTGCATTCTGAATGTCATATATTCGCCGCGGCCGATTACTTCCAGTACTTTCAGGCCATTGTCTGCGAAAAAGTTGATGCTGCGTTAGGAACGTTCGTTTTCTTTTACGAGACTGGTGACTTTGGTCAGGTTTCCATTGCCATTGCTGTGGTCATCAAAGGATGAGATGAATTCCAGGTACCTGTAGTTGGCCGCTTTCATGATCGTGAACAGATGGCAAGACTGTAAATGCTTTTTTCAGGGGATGATGCACATGAAACTGCGGAACGTGATATCCTCCATTTCATCCAGCAGGCAGAAACAGAGTTCGCATATCGTCTTGTCATCCTGGTTTTCACGTTGCGCCACCGACAGCATCATATAACGGGCAAAGACAATGGCGACATGGGTGCCCATGGCATCATAAGAAATCCCACGGTATTCCTTCACAAGTCTCAGATAGGATTTGCAGGCTTTGAAAAAGACCTTGATGTCTCATCTTTTTCCATAAACACGGATGATTTCTTCCTCGGAAATGGAAACGTCCGTACTCACCAGTACCAGACAGTCCTTCCGTTTGCTCTCCACCTTTTTGGAACGGGAACGGTCAAACAGGTTGCCATCAACGATAGAAACATCTTTCCGTTTTTCGTCAGTCAGCGGCTTCATGAAGCGGCAGATGATCTCGTCAGAAAGCATCATCGTGAAGCACTGTCAGTTGATCCTTGCATTGTTCAGGAAACGGTAGATGGTACTTTTTGAGAATGCCCCTTCAAATGTGCCGGTCTTCATCTACATATAGATGCTCCTGTGGGAAAACATTATGCAGAAGAGATACCGGAAGATATCCATGACTGGGATGCCTTTTTCCTTCCCGGCATTACGTATGAAAAGCAGACGGTTGATGTGGAGAAGCTCTTCATAAATTTTGTGGCAAAATCCGAAACATTGTATCCGTTATCTGTGAGTTGTGGTATACTTCACAAGGCATAAATCACCTTGTTGTGTAATTTTTTTTGCAATTCAATTATACCATATGTAGGCGGTTTGTGCCCTTTTTAAAGTATTGATTTTTTAAGGTTCAACACACCAAAACAGTGTGAGAAGTTTGAGTTTCTAACTATAAGAAAGAGGCGGAGGAATTCTATAAACATCTGAAAGGTAGGATGGAACATTTCAGAATGACTCTGGAAGAGAGCAAAACCAGCAGGAAGAAATTTACAAAGAAATGCATAAAAATACACCGTCTGATTCGGGATATGAGGACAAAACTTCTGAAAGCCATAATAAAGAAAACGAACGAGATGATTGCTGTCTATTGCTATCACTGCGGAATTACGAGCAGCATCCAGAGTTTGAGCAACCTCCGGTATCGGATGATGAAAAGCCTGTTTAAATGGCTGAATCGTAGAAGCCAGAAGAAATAAGGGTTATGTCTATCTGACCGAATTTTCTGTAATTAAAACCATATTAACAAGGTCTCTTTTTGGGACGAGGTTTTGTTATAATAAAACCATATAGGCGGGCAGTTTGCTGGTCAAGGTGGGTTGTACACATAAAAAACCGAATATTGATATGAAAAAATGGGAAAACGTCAAGGAGAATATATGAGTGAAAACAGATTGGTTGCAGAGATATTGCAGACAGAGCTAAATAAACGTAGATTTATAACGGAGAAAAGCATTACAGTAGATGAATTGTTTCAACCGAAAGCCTTGAAGGAATGGACAAAGAGATTATTGGGAAATGACGGAATGTCAGGATTAGCTGGGCGGATTGAAGGTGCGTCGCATGAACGGCTGGAGCATACAGTTGCGACTTATCTGCTGGGAATTGCGATAAAAGAGGGGCTGAATCTGAAGTTTGATTCCCTTCCACGGATTTTCACCAAAGGTTCCTATGGAGATGCATTCTACTTTTTTTGGTCGGTAATTTGCCTATGCCATGATTTGGGATATCAGTATGAAAATGGGGATTATGATCTGGAAAAGATGGGAACTTCAGACGGACGCTGCGAGTTGTTTGATATTCAATATGATATGCTGCAGTTGCAGAAAGAGAATTTGGCTGAATTTGGAATAGCATCTGATAAAAAAGAAGGACAATGGATTTTAAAGTCTTTGGAGTTGGCAAAAAATTATAGCCGTATAAGGCGAGATAAGAAGGAGTATATTGGAAGGAAGGCTCAAATAGACCATGGCATTGCAGGGGCATTAGTCCTCTACGATGCTTTGATAAAAGAATATAAGCGTGCAGAAGCAGAAAACCAGTTGGCAGAAGAAATCAGGCATAAGGCTTCAAACCTTAACGCGGGGAAAAAGATATCATCAGGAGAGTTGTCTTCTAACGTATCCAATGTTCGGTTTGCTGCATGTAGTCTGCTGATTGCATGTACAGTGGCTCGACATAATATGTGGAATGCGGAGAAGAAGGACGAAGCAAAATATCATGCTTTTGACTTGGATTTGTTATGCCCGGGAAGTCCTGACTCCATCATCAGTACAGAACAGTCCTTGGATCAGATGCTCTTCTTGCTTGATTTCATGGATACCATTGATTTGGTGAAGGGGATTTATACCAGGGAAGCAGAGGCAGGGAAGCCAAAGGAAGTGTTGGATAAGCGGCTAGAGTTTTTATTACATAGAATTACAATCTGCTTTATGAAAGAAAAGTCTGACCAGTATCGATGGGAGTCTGCTTTAAAGTATCGGGAATTTACGATTTCCATGAAGGGAGGTGAGGTAAAGGAGAAATTCGATGAGGAGGTTTTTGATAAATATGTGGAAAGAATCAGTGGTCTGACGAAGTGGCTGGATACCAAAGCGCCGCGTTTTCATAAGGGTGAAGCAGGAAAGGAACCCAGTAGTGTTACACTTTATTATCCCAATTTTCCGGTGAAGCAGCAGAAATGGATTGGCGATATTACGGATTGTGAAATTACGGCGCTATGCCTGTATGAAGGCAGTGGCGGAAACGGAAAGGCTGGTTTGTTTTACCAGTACCACAATGCTTATCAGACTTTTAATCTGCTCATGATGGATGATTTGGAAGGAGAAAAGGTACGGGTCTGCGTGGAAGGGCAAAATCCATATGGCTTATACATCGAGGAATGGAAACGGACGTTGGAAGTTATGACAGATATCTTTACTGCACAGTGCAAATATATGGATAGCCAATGTGGGGAACGAAAGGAAGAGATGCGTGTCTATCGTGTGGACCGTAAGGTGAATTTCGACATGATGGAAAAGCATGGCGGGACTTTCGCATTTACCTCTACTTCCAAGACGGGCTACTTGAAGAACATTGCGAAAGGGAAAAAGAATCTTATCCTTCTGGAAATAATTTTGAAGGAAGGGATTCCATTTGTAGATTACGGCGGACTTTTTGGGGAGATGTATGTATACTCAGATGAGCAGGAAGTGCTGTTACCACCGTTTTTGAAGCTGCGGACTTTTCCAATGGAGGTTTCACTTAATGTAGACGAGAGGAAGGTTGCCACTACGGAACAACTTGGCTCCATGAAAAAATATGTGGTGGAGTTGGGGACTTTTGAAATCAGGAGAGAAGAACTGGACGAGTCTGCAGTCATTGTCCGATTAGAAGAAAATAAGAAAATAGCGGCAGAAGTTTTGGAGCAGATACGGAAGACACGAAAGATTCCAGAGGAAAAAGAGAAGGTGGAAATCTATTGCAGGTGGAAGAAGGATTTCCAGAGCCTTGTCAGATATTGCCTGTATAATATAGGGATAGTATATGGGCTGAAGGAGAAATGAAGATGTGAGGAAGCAAGTATGGCAGATACAGTAAGGATACCGTTGACAATAGAAGAACAATTGGAGCGGTATGTGAATGCCTCAAAGCATACGCACCATGAGAGGTATGAAGTATTGTGGCATGCCTGGAACCAGAATAAAAGGTGGATTGCGCAGCTGTTACAGGGGACGATGCTGTCCTTTTCAACTTTTAGCAGGCACGATGAGAGCCATGCTCAGACAGTATTGCATAATATCGAAATGATTTTGGGTGAGAACCGGGTCGGGTTACTTTCTGCTTCAGATTGTTTTTTGATTCTTCATACAGTATACATCCATGATATCGGAATGTTGATTGCTGCTTCTGAACAACGGGAAATCATCGAAAACGATGAGTTTCTTAAAATGGTTGATTATTTGGAAGAAGAAGGCGACGGCAGCCTGAAAAAAGCAGTTGAGGCATTAAAGTGTAGGGAATATCACTATGATATAGACGACAAATACGAATACAATAGAAAACTGTACAAAGACAAGCTGGAAATATACTATGCTTTTACACATTTGCTTGCTACCTACAGGCGCAAGGAACATGGAGAAAAATCGCGGAACCTTTTGTATGAATGGACGAAAGAATCGGATAAATTGGGTGCAGGTTTTTCTCTGGCGGGGATTCCTCAGAGGATTTTCCTGACAATTGCAGAGTGCGCAAAAATGCATACGGAAGAAAGCTTTGACAGTATTATGCAGCTTCCGCAGGAAGATGATGGATATGTTTTTGATTATATTCATCCACGCTTTGTGAGCGTTTTGTTGGCATTGGGGGATATCCTGGATATGGACAATGACAGGTTTCATCCCCTGGCTATGCTCAGTGCGGACAGTATACCGGAGTTGTCGATGGCACATTATCAAAAGCATTTGTCTATCCGCAGGCTTCATATTCGCCCGGATATGATAGAGATAGCGGCAGATTGTGAGAATCAGGAGGCGTTAAGGCTGGTAAGACGGGAATGTGATATGTTGACCAGTATGTTGCAGCAGGCCGGTTATGCCTGGCCGGGAATATGCCCGGAGGATTTCCCGGGTACACTTCCGACGATGGGGGAGGTTGAGTTGCGCCTGGTAGACCAGAAAATTCCCAAAGAACTGGTTGCTGCAAGGTTTAACATTCCGCAGAAGAAAGCGTTTGAGATTTTGGAAGGAGCCAACCTGTATACAAATCGCTTTATTTTCTTAAGGGAGTTTCTCCAGAATGCCATTGACGCTACGAAAATCCAATATTGGAAAGAATATAAAAGCACTGTTCTTTTTCACAATAAGAAAGATAAAAATACAATCAATTCACCATACGATATGGAAAAATATGTCTCTACTGCCAAATTTCCGATAGAGGTTGAGATGGAAGTGTGTAAACGGGATAGGGAAAATGAAGTGAAAGCTCTGTCGATAAAGGATATCCGCAAAATCGAAGAAAAAGGATATACCTATGGCGTAAATGTGAAAGTCAAAGATTTGGGAATCGGGATAGGAAGTGAAAGTATCCTGCGTATTGCTTCTGTAGGAACAAGCACAAACAAGGAAAAAAAAATTATCAGTGAAATGCCTGGATGGCTGAAACCAACAGCAGAATTTGGCGTAGGGTTGCAAAGCGCCTTTCTGGTGGTCTCGACCTTTAAATGCACCACACATACCCGCAGCGAAGAATGTTACGAGATTACATTCGGTTCGGGAGCTCTGGCGCAGTATGAAGGATATATTAATGTAAAGCCTGTAGACTTTGAAGAGAGAGAAGATGCCTATGGAACCTGCTTCGAAATTTTCGTTTCGGAAGATAAAAAGATGAGCCGGTCAGAGTTCTCTGGTAGTTGGGCTGGTCAGGATGTTTTTAGTGAAGATTATGCCAGAATGCAGCCGATTAGGCATTCTGTAGAATTAATGTTCCAGATGATACTATATTTGGATTCCTTGATAGGAGAAGCTTTATTCCCAATCCATGTGAATGTAAGAGAAGTGAGGGGGATTAAAATGTCACTTGGAATGTTACAGGATAAAGTTCATGGTGTCCAGTTAAATATTTTGAAGGAGAATGAGGAATAGACGTATGGGGAGCGTTGATAGCGACAGACCGTGGAGAGAGGAAAAACGTTCTTGGATTTTTTACAAGGACAAGATAGAGGAGAAGATAGAGCAGGAGGATGGAAAAAAGGCAAAGCGCAATCCGAATATAATCTGTGATGAAGTAGATGGGAATATGTTTCTATTAGATTGTGATACAGCTAGGTTATCCATATGGTCCCGGGAGTGGCAGACCTTTACGGATGTAGGTGTAAGTGCCCTGATTGGTCAGGTTGACAGGAATGGGGCATGGGATAGCCGGGAAATATTCAAAGAAACAAAAATTTATTATAAGGGAATTGAGTTACAGAATAAATGCATTGGGGTAGATGCAGGAATTCTGGAGTTCATCGACATTAAAGGAGAATTAGATCGGAAATATATCAATATTAACCGGAATGGGTTTACGGAACAGGGGGAACAGTTCTTTGAGGAACAGCTTTATCCGGGGTTGCTGGAAGCGATTCATAAGGTTTTGCAGTATCTGGAGAAAACAAAACATCTTGACAGGTTTTGCGAAATTGTTGAGAAAGCATGTAAGGAAGACATAGATAGGCATCAGCTGATTCACTTGGTTGTATCTGTAACTGTGCTGGCATATTATGCAATGAGGGAAGAGTGGAATCTGTCAGAAAAGTTGAAAGGAGCAGAGAGACAGAAGGAAAACGGTTGGGCAGAGTTGCTAGGGAAGCTGAATGAAATACTTTCCAGAAATGAAGTGCTATTGGCAGACTTGAGGAAAAAGACACGTTTTTTCTATATTGATACTTGTACTATGGAAGAGTCTCCGAAAGGGCAGCGGAATGGTACAAAGCAACAACAGGATTTTAACTTTCTTCAGATTTTTTTGCCAGAGAATCATTGGGCAATAGTGCAGGAGAGAAAAGATGATTACGGCAGTTGGATAGATTATCTTGTGCTGATAGAGGGTGGAAAGGAACACTTTAGGTCACAAGAATATCAGAAAATAGTATCTGTGCCGCATTTGGAAGAGGATGATGAAAGATTGGAAATATGGGGCAAAAGGCTTTGCACGGTTCGTTCAAGTTATTTAAGCAGAGGAGACAGTGGACAGCAGTTGATTTTGAATTGGCTCTTGAAAAATGTTCCTACAGTTGGCTTATTTGCCAATGAAGAGGGAAATATAAGGGTCAATGTCCTTGCTAATAAGGTGTTTCCCAGTATCTATATGAACGAAAACTTTAAATTTCTTTTGCTACGCAGGATGATGGATCAGGCTGAAGAGAAAGGGAGCCAACGCTTCTCTACGATTGTGTGGCAGAGAAGGGAACAGTTAGCCTGTCGGAAATTGCCTTTTAGCATTTACTTTATAAAGAGGGGGTATCTGTCTGGCTATACATATCATAAGGCGGTAGTGCCCTTTGATGGCGAGTTATGGAAAAAATGGAAGAAGGTGTTAGATAAAAAAGAAGGTAAAAACGGAAAAATGGAAGCTCTTTTTTGTATTCTGGATGCTATGAATATAGAAGGGGTACTGGGTAGAAGAGAATACTGTGAAGACTCGCTTAAGTATTATTTGCAGAAAAAATCCAGCGGAGAATTAATGAACATAGCCTCAAAAGTGTTGGATGATGTCCTTAGAGAGATATTATCACAGGAGCTTAAAATGGATTTTTCGGTGGAAGAAATACTGAGGCGTTCTTCCGAAATTATTCGGCAATGGAGCCAGATTTACTATAATGCAGTAAGCCAATATATCGGCAATCAATCGAAAGCGTTGGGCTCAGAGACAATTGGGCTTGAGGGTTCAGGGAGCGATGCTAAGGAGTTACCAGGTTTTCCTGAATTATGTACGATGTGGGTGTACTGCTATCAGAAACCGGATGAGATTCTGGCGACAGTGTGTGAGGTTAATCGGATTTATGAGGAATACATATCTGCAGATGAGTATAAAAAGAGGGAAAAGATAATGATCGATTATCTTACAGACAGGCTTTATTTTGAAGCGAAAAAGGAGGTAGTGCAGGAGAGTGTGGAAAGCTATAAAGAAGAATTATTGAAAGTGATGCAAAGGATGGAACGTCTGGAATTGCAGCGTAAGGTGGATGGTCTTAAGAAAAAGTATTCCATGTATCTATATGGTCTGGGGATGTATATAACGAGAGAAGATACCAATAAGGAGAAACGTAATGGGCAATGGGGAGATACGGTCAGAACAATATAACATAGAAAAATTGGGGGAATTCATTGTGACCGCAGGAAAAGAATTAAATCGAATTTCAAATGACGGGGCGATGGGAGAGAACTATCTCATTATATGCGCTTTGGCATTAGAACTTCTGGATCGGACACTTGTAGAAGGATATGATTTTCCAATAGATATCAAAACGATGGCGGAGAGAATGGAAATCCATGTTTTTTATCGGTCCTTGAGCAACGAGGAATCAAATGGCCGTATCCACAAAATGGTAGGAAAGCTGAGCAAAAAATGGAGTGTGGCGATAAATGCGCATATCTGTGGAATTATGATTGATGAGGAATCAGACAGGGAGACACAGCGGTATGGGCTTGCTCATGAGTTGGCGCATTATCTGATGGAGATGGAAAAAGAAAGTATTGATAATGAATATCATATTATGCCAATGCTGTTTAAGGATATGGGGGAGATGGTGGCAGATATTTTTGCAATCTTTCTGCTGATACCACTGCCAAGATTTCTGAAGGAGTTTGTGTGGTATATCGGGGAGGATAATGTCCCGGTGCAGACATCTGATTGGCTGGAATACCTTGGGCGAGTAACGGAGGTGCCCTATGAGGAAGTGGCAATCGGATATCAGAATATCAGATATGTTTGTGGCCTTATATATGAGATTAAGAATACAGGAAGGGCATGGCCCAAGATGGAAGATAGTGAAATTGAGGCAATAGTACATAAACAGATAGAAAAAGTGATTGCATGTCTGGATGAAGACGGAATTGAAGGCAAATTATTTTGCTAAGGTTTCATGATAACATGAGAGTTGAAAGTTTATACCACTACCTGCCACTAAGAAGTCAGAGGATTCCAGTGTTCTTCTGATGTTTCTTGTAATCCACAAATTATTTGTGTTATGCATAATTAGTGTCTATAATATACCCAAGACAGTGGACACGGGACGTTTTTAAATTGTGCTTACGCGGCAGCAAGTGCTAAAATATTTTTCCGCTAAATTTAAAAAAAGTAGCAGTTTTTGTATTTATAGTGTATTGTTAAGTTACCCCTAACCAAACAATCACATAAAACAAAGACTGCTATGATTAGTTTAACACAGATTTTCGGGCCCTACAACTACATATTTGATTTTTTTATCCGTCCCCCTCCTTTGGCGGTGTCCTGTATTCCATCAACCTGACACTATTCTAACAAGGAGGTTCCATTATGGACAATTATCTAACCACTTTCAGGGAGATGCTCTCCCTGCGCGGTCTTTCTGACCATACCCTCAAAGGATACTGCGCTTACATCCGCGCTTACCTTGGCTATCTGCAGGCTGTCCTCCACAAGCTTCCGGAGGACGTCTCCTGGCAGGAGATGCGGGAGTTCGTGCGCTGGCTCCAGAAGGAGCGTTCCCTTGCTGACCGCACCATGAACTGTGCCATCTCACAGCTGCGCTTCTTTACCATCTACGTCCTGCATAAGCCCTGGGACGATTCCCAGCTTCCCATGCGCAGGTTTGATGAATACCTATACCTATGACAGGGACGGAAATATCAGCAGTCTGGAGACCAAAGCAGGAGAAACGGTTCTGCTCTCCTTTGCGTACCAGTATGACGGCAACGGAAACCGCACGGCGAAAGCAGGTACACAGGCGAGTGCGGCACCAGGCGGCATCACTTCCGAAAACACCGCAGGCAGTAATGCCCTGGATATTTCCTATCATTACGATGTCCGCGGGCAGCTTTTGGAGGAGCGGCGCAATGGCATCTCTGTTTCCTATGTCTATGACAAAGCGGGAAACAGAATCAAAAAGGCAGATGCCCAGGGGGCGACCTTATATCAGTTCAACAGGAAAAATCAGCTTATTGCAAAAGAG
>ERZ778518.1400-NODE-1400-length-16786-cov-3.759727_pt1 | contig 16786 bp, 17 predicted proteins | sample MGYA00510340_ERZ778518 | MGnify/ENA primary metagenome ERZ778518 (study PRJEB29527, sample SAMN07138967) | mouse gut metagenome | material: feces | host: mouse | place: China:Nanjing | collected 2016-01-25 ...
TACATGCTATAATGATACCTGTGAAACTCCATACTCTGAACAAAAAGAGGTCTTTCTATGAAATTGCGGACACGGCTCCTGATCACTTTCGGCACGATGGTCATCCTGCCCCTTGTTCTGATGGCCGTTGCTTATATGAGCATCGGTACCTATATGACACATACCCTGCAACGGGAATATGGTTTTGAAACGGTAGATTACGAAACACTTTCCAATTCCATCCAAAACAGCGGAGAACAGACAGAACTTTTGTTTTACCGTTTTCAGGAAATCATTCAAGACTCCCCGGAAAAGCTGGAAGACAAAACCTTCCTCTCCACACTGAACAGCCAGGCAGTAGAAAAAGGTTCTTATATCATCGTCCGTAAGGGACAGGAAATGTATTATACCGGCAGTCAGAAAGCAGCAAGCCGTATTTTTCAAAATCTGCCCCCCTATGGGCACGATACTTCGGTTCCCGACACCGGCTATTATTATAATCAGCTACAGAAACTGGTAAAACAGGCTGACTTTGTCTTTTCCGATGGTTCTGATGGCAGTATCTTCATCGTAACTCCCATCAGCAAACTGTTCTCCCAGTCATTTCTGATGGATATGATGATTGCCATTACACTGATATTGTTGTTTACAGCATGTATGCTGACACAGTGGATTCATAAAGGCGTATTCAGGCCTATCCGGAACCTGAACACTGCCATGCAGAAAATCGCTGAGGGCAATCTGGATTATTCCCTCACCACAGAAGAAAAGGGAGAATTTGGCGATCTTTTTCGTAATTATGAAGATATGCGCCTGCGTCTGAAAGAGAGCACCGAAGAAAAAGTCCTGAGTGAAAAACAGAACAAAGAGTTGATCAGCAATATTTCTCATGATCTTAAAACCCCTATTACAGCCATTAAGGGATATGTAGAGGGTCTGATGGACGGTGTGGCAGATACACCTGAAAAAATGGCCAAATATGTCCGCACGATCTACAACAAAGCCAATGACATGGACCGCCTGATCAATGAATTAACTTTTTATTCCGGCATTAACTCCAATCGTATCCCCTATAACTTCCACAGAATCAATGTCAATGAATATTTCCGGGACTGTGTGGAAGAAGTGGGACTGGAGCTGGAATCCGAGAATATCCGTCTTAACTACTCCAATCTGGTAGAACCGGACGTGCGGATCATCGCTGACCCGGAACAGCTCAAACGTGTGGTAAATAATATTATCAGCAACTGTATCAAATATATAGACAAACCTCAAGGAGTGATCGACATCCGCATTCTGGATGAGATCGACTCCATCCGGGTGGAAATCGAGGACAACGGCAAGGGGATTGCCGCCAAAGATCTGAGCAATATCTTTGAACGTTTCTACCGCACGGACGCATCCCGGAACTCATCCAAAGGGGGCAGCGGAATCGGGCTTTCCATTGTAAAAAAGATTATTGAAGATCATGGCGGATACATATGGGCTACCAGTAAGGAAAATGAAGGCGCCTGCCTGCATTTTGTAATCAGAAAATATAGAGAGGTGGAAAACGATGAGCAGAATATTAATCATTGAAGATGAAGAAGCGATTGCCGACCTGGAAAAGGACTATCTGGAACTGAGCGAATTTGAAGTGGATATTGAAAATGCGGGGGATACCGGACTTGCCAGAGCGCTTGCAGAAGACTTCGACCTGATTATTCTGGATCTGATGCTCCCGGGCATTGACGGCTTTGAAGTATGCAGAAAAATCCGGGAGGCAAAAAATATACCCGTGTTGATGGTTTCCGCCAAAAAAGAAGACATTGACAAAATCAGAGGCCTGGGGCTGGGCGCCGACGACTATATTACCAAGCCTTTCAGCCCCAGCGAACTGGTGGCCAGAGTAAAAGCCCATATGGCGCGATACAACCGTCTGGTTGGTTCCCAGGCCCAGACCAATGATATTGTGGAAATCCGCGGTATACGCATTGATAAAACGGCCAGACGTGTTATGATAAACGGAGAGGAAAAAAATTTCACAACCAAAGAATTTGATCTCCTTACCTTCCTGGCTGAAAATCCCAACCATGTATTTACAAAAGAAGAGCTGTTCCGTAAAATCTGGGATATGGACTCCATCGGCGATATTGCCACAGTGACCGTACACATCAAGAAAATCCGGGAAAAAATTGAATTTGACACTGCAAAACCCCAGTACATCGAAACCATTTGGGGCGTAGGGTATCGGTTTAAGGTTTAAGGTGTAATTTGACTTTTCCTCTTACTTTTTGTATGATTGTCTCATAAGGGGAAATCATATGCCGGACACTTTTGATTATCTGTCAAATACTGCCGGGACCACAGTTCTGGTATTCATTTATATCATTATAATCGGAGTCAACTGTCTGACCCTTCTCTCCGCAGTGGGCAAATGGAAAGTCTACACAAAAGCCGGTGTGGAGGGGTGGAAATCTCTGATACCGGTTTACAGCACATGGATTGACTTCGGCATTTCCTGGAACGCGGGAATCTGCCCTGTATATTATGTATGTACACTGACCGGCTCTTTTCTTTTGAGCGTTGGAGAGGGATACCTGACACTGGCAGCAGCCTGTCTGCTGTTTGTGGGATGCATCCTTTCCTTTGTAAAAGAATATAAACTGGCCAAAGCCTTCGGCCACGGCCTGGGCTTTGCCCTGGGACTGATTGTATTGCAGCCCCTTTTTATCGTCATTCTGGGCTTTAACCGCTCACGATATCGCAGGCCATAACCATATTGCAAAACCCCCGCCCATCTGCGGGAAAAATATAAAAAACAGGAGAAATTAAAATGGAAAAAATAGCCAGCTTCACCATCGACCACGTTAAACTGCAACCCGGTATTTATGTATCCAGAAAAGATACTTACGGGAATGCCACCATTACCACTTTTGACCTTCGTATGACTTCCCCCAATGACGAGCCCTGCATGAATACGGCAGAAATGCATACATTGGAACATTTATGTGCCACTTATGCCAGAAATGACGCCACCTGGAAAGACAAAATCGTGTATTTCGGGCCTATGGGCTGCCGGACAGGCTGCTATCTTTTAATGGCAGGCGATCTGGACTCCAGAGATATTGTATCCTTTATCACCGGTATGTTTGAATTCGTCCGCGACTTCGAAGGCGAGCTTCCGGGCGCCGCTCCTATGGACTGTGGCAATTATCTGGATCATAATGTGGATATGGCAAAATATGTCGCAAACCGCTATCTGGAAAACACACTGTACCACATTGACGAAGCACACCTGATTTATCCTGAAAAAGACGAATAAGAAAGGACCAAAATACCATGCATAAAATCGGAATCATAGGCGCCATGGAAATTGAAGTGGAAACACTGAAAAGCCATATGCAGATTGAACATACGCTGGAAAAGGCTTCCATGACCTTTCTGGAAGGTACCCTCAACAATATACCGGTGGTTATTGTAAGAAGCGGTATCGGAAAAGTGAACGCAGGTATGTGTGTACAGATTCTGACCGACCTGTTTCATGTAACCCATGTGATCAACACGGGTGTGGCCGGTTCCCTTAACGCATCCATAGATATCGGGGATATTGTGGTTTCCACAGACACCCTGTATCATGATGTGGATGCCACAGGTTTTGGGTATCCTCTGGGTGAAGTACCTCAGCTTGGTACACTTACCTTTACGGCAGATGCAGAGATGATCGCCCAGGCCAAATCCTCCTGTGAAACCGTAAACCCGGAAATCAAAGTATTCGAAGGCAGGATTGTCAGCGGGGATCAGTTCGTATCCAATCCCCAGGTCAAAGAGACAATTCTGAACAATTTCCCCGGCAGTTACTGCACGGAGATGGAAGGGGCCGCCATCGCTCATGCATCCTGGCTGAATCATATTCCCTTTGTTATTATCCGTGCCATTTCCGACAAAGCGGACGACAGCGCCCATATGGATTATCCAGCTTTCGAAAAAGCCGCAGCAGAACATTCCGCCAGACTGGTGGAACATATGATACAACATCTTGCATAAACATTGAACAACCGTAAAGGAATTCCATATGGACACAGAAAAACATAACCCTGTCCAATCCGCAGGAAAGATATTCCAGATTATGGAAATGCTGGCCGAAGAAGGCCCCTGCGGTCTTTTGGAAATCAGCCATCACCTGAATATCAATAAAAGCACCGTACACCGGCTTTTAAATTCCCTGATTTATATGGGATATGTCAAACAGGATGAGGCTTCTCTCAAGTATCATATGACCCTGAAAATCGTAAATGTATCCGGCAAGGTACTCAAGCAGGTAGATATATTATCCATCTCGCAGCCATATCTCAAATGCCTGATGGAACAGACAGACGAAACGGTCCATCTTGTGAAACGCGTTGACAACAGTATCTGTTACATACAGAAACTGGAACCGGCTAACACAGGACGATCTATCAAAATGGCCTCCTTTGTGGGAATGATCAGCCCGTTACACTGTACCGGTGTGGGTAAAGCCATCATGTCCCACATGTCGGAAGAGGAAATCCATAGCATTCTGGAAAAAGAGCGGATAACGCCAAAAACCGAACATACCATCCTGGATACACAACAGCTTATGAAAGAACTGTCACAGGTACGGATTTGTGGATATTCTCTGGACAACGAAGAAAATGAGCTGGGGGTACGCTGTATTGCCACAGCAATTAATGACTATACCGGATGCGCTGAATATGCGATCAGCATTTCAGCCCCCATCTTCCGTATGCCGGATGAACGGATTCCCGAACTGGCCGCCCTGCTTCTGGACGTGGCCGGCAAATTATCCGGGGAACTGGGATATCATCCGGCAACCTGATTCATGACAATAAAAAGTTCACAAAGCGCACTTTTTATTGTTTAGTGATCATATGTTAAAACCCATGCCGGTTTTGAAAACTGACATGGGTTTATCATATGGGTGAGACATATTATTGTTTAATAGCTTTTTATCGTTTTAGCTCTGCCAGCAGTTCCTTCAGACTCAACGTGCCTTCAATCCATTCGTATTCCCCTTTGTTAAGAGCAGCACATTCTTCATCTGTGGCCTCCCTGCCATCTATATAACTTACGCCATACTTTCCCAAAGATTCCATTTCATCCTCATCCGGTATCCCATTTCCGTTTACATCATCAAAATTATACGTTTCAACCACTGCAACCGTTTCCATAGAAAAACTGCTGTTCATCGTCATATAAGCCGTATAGCAAACAGCCCCTGCATAATCTGTGTTATAATTTCTCAGACTGTTCTGACGCGGACAATATTCATATCCTGCATTCCCCATGGCACCGTATGGCCAATGATCCATCAGATTGTATATATATCCATCTCTGAAGGAATACAGACTTACCTGATACCCGGTGATGCCTGCCGCCAGTTCCGGTACATCATCTTCATCAAAATAGAGCAACCCATACTCTGCTTCCCCCTTGCTTTCCAGGTCACACATCTTACCCACTGTTTCGTAAGCTTCCTGATACCCGGAAAATTCGCCGTTCTTTTTTCCGCCTGAGAGATACTCACGGATTCCGGAAACAGACAAATCCTCCACCTGCTCCGTTAACCCCTCTGACAACTGTTCTTGCAGGTAAAAAAATCCCTGATCATCCTTCTCCGGCGCAAACCCATAATAAACTGCCGCAAACCTTGTATTGCCATAAGTTTCAATCAACACAATATCCGTATTACCATCATAATTGACATCATAAAAAGATACAGCATCCAAACTTCCGAATGCCTCTCCGGCCAGCATCTGAGGCACATACGCCTCTATCTCCGTAAGCACCTTGTCCTCCTGCAATAACTGCATGTGAAAATCTCCTTCTTCAGAAGGCGCATAGGGAACAAACCAGACTGTTCCGTTATATTCGCTCAGTTCCACTTCAAAGGTCTGCTCCGGAATGCAATGTACACCAAATTTTTCCCTGAGTTCATCTGCTTCAGCGCTGCTTTCAGCTTCCTCTCCGTTTTCAGCTTCACTCTCTGCCTCCCCATCCCGGCCGGAAACAGTATGTTCTTCATTCCTGTCATCCCCTATATCTGTTGTTTCAACCGCATCCGGAACTTCTTCCGGAACATCCAGGACATCGCTACCCTGTCCACAGGCTGACAGTAATCCCGCCGCCAACAGCGCCAACAGGAAAAAATACATTTTTTTTACATGACCATCTATAATCTTCATTTTTTATCTACCCCCTTGTTTTTTATCATAGCATATCTGTATACCAATCTCAATCTACCCGCTCCCAAATATCAAAAAACCCCCACAGGGGGGAAACCTGTACATACCAGTCCGTAACCCCTGTGAGGATCCTTTTTTATATCATCTGCTTCAAATTTCCTATCTCTGTACTCTGCCCGAACCATCACCGCCTGCCAACGTCAGTACTTCATCCATGGAAACCATGTTGTAATCGCCTTCGATGGTATGTTTGAGGCAGGAAGCTGCCGTCGCAAATTCAATTATCTGCTGAGAATCATACCCGTTTAAAGCAGCACAAATCAGACCGCCGCCAAAGCTGTCGCCACCGCCTACACGGTCTACAATGTGCATTTTATATTGCTTACTGAAGAAATACTCTCCCTGATCATATAACATGGCTGACCAGTTGTTGTCATTTGCAGAGAGGGATTCCCGTAAGGTAATGGCCACCTTCTCAAAACCAAACCTGTCCGCAAGCTGTTTTGCCACATCCTTATATCCTTCTTTGTCCACTTTTCCGGTGGTGACATCGGTGTTTGTGGCATGAATACCAAATACATCCGCCGCATCCTCTTCATTCGCAATACATACATCCACATATTCGCAGAGTTCGCCCATTACCTGTCCTGCTTTTTCCTTACTCCACAGTTTCTTTCTGTAATTTAAGTCACAGGAAATTTTAACCCCTGCTTCCTTTGCTGCCTTGCAGGCCTCCAGGCAGATTGCCGCTACATCATCATTTAATGCAGGGGTAATCCCTGTAAAATGAAACCACTCAGCACCTTCAAAAATTTCCTTCCAGTGAAAATCCTCTTTGGATGCTTCTGAAATGGCAGAACCCGCTCTGTCATAAATAACCTTGGAAGGTCTTTGGGAAGCGCCTTTTTCCAGGAAATAAATGCCAACCCGGCTGCCTCCTCTTGTAATATAATCCGTATTGACGCCAAATTTTCTCAGGGAATTCACTGCTGCCTGTCCAATTTCATGGGCGGGCAATTTTGTGACATAATATGCATCAAATCCATAGTTAGCCAGTGATACCGCTACATTGGCTTCCCCGCCTCCATAGGTCGCCCCCAGACTTTCAGCCTGCACAAACCGATAATATCCCTCCGGCGCAAGACGAAGCATGATTTCTCCAAATGTGACTACTTTTTTTGCCATGATTGTTTGTCCTCCTGAATGTTTTTGCTATCTTATTTCTGCAGAAGATGGACTGCAAATCCTGATACTTCTTCTTTCAGATAAACGACTGTCATTTTGCCATCTTTATATTTTGCTGTTTCCATATCCACTGAAATACCCATGACTTCCAGATAATTCACTGCTCTTTCCACATTGTTGGTTCCTATGGCAATATGCCCTTTCGTCCCCAGATAAGGCGTTTTCAACGCTTCGATAAAAGTTCCTGCAAATACTGAGCTGTTACCCGATTTTGCAGAAAATCCAAAGGCTTTGGAGAAGAAATCGGCTGTCTGATCCGCTTCTTTTTCATCTTCACAGTTGATTCCCACATGCTTTAACTCAAATCCCAGCACAGTCATTACCGCTTCTCTGGTCAGTGCTTCGATTTTATCAAATTCTTTATTCTTTACCAGATCGCTGCTCACCATCCAGCTTCCGCCACAGGCAATGATTCTGGGAAATGCCAGATATTCTTCTATATTTTTCTCATGAATTCCCCCGGTGGGCATAAATTTCAAATTCACGTATGGCGCCGCCATGGCTTTGATGGCTTTCAGACCGCCGGAAGCCTCTGCCGGGAAAAATTTTACCACATCCAGCCCCAGTTCCATGGCCCCTTCCATAGCGGAAGGATTGTTACATCCGGGCGTCACCGGAACTCCTTTGTCAATACAGTATTTCACTACCGTAGGATTAAAACCGGGACTGACAATAAATTCAGCACCTGCCTGAATTGCACGCTCTGCCTGCTCAGTTGTCAGAACCGTACCTGCCCCCACCAGCATTTCCGGAAATTTGTTTTTCATAATCCGTATGGATTCTTCCGCCGCATCCGTACGGAAAGTAACCTCAGCTACAGGAAGCCCGCCGGCACAGAGCGCTTTCGCCACCGGCTCCGCATCCTCCACGTCATTCAATACAACTACCGGAACAATTCCCAATTTTTTTATCTTTTCAAGTACTGCATTCATTTTATTTTCTCCTTTTCATATTTTTTCCACATTGCTGCCTGCTTACTAAATTTTCTCACATATTCCACCGCTTCCTCTCAGGATTCATGTTCCATCAGTTCCTGAAAAATCAGATTGCTTCTATCCTCTATACTTGCAATCCTTCCTTGATGAAGTCTGCAACGCTTTCCGGCCTCACACCTTCCACGGTCACACACTATATACTGTCAAAAGATCTCTGTAAGCTCCGAATCCAGACAATGACATATCACCTGCCGAAAACAACTTTATAATATCATAACCATATTCCGGACAAATACCTACATCTGTGCGTATCAATATCCCCGGCACCAACAAAATTTCCCATTCCTGGTAATGTGCAAGCGCCACCTGCGCCTCTCGTTTCATTTGATTTGGCAAATTTCCGGACGTTTACCATACTCTCTTAGGATTTTTCATATCACATTGTTTCACTATACAAAACTCAATTTCATAATATGAAATACAACTTCATTATATCGAATTTACAAATGATGTCAAGTTCGTTTTCTTTTCTATTTACATATTCTACTATTTTACCTAAATTTCTGAATGCTTTTTGTCTATTTTTACAGACCATCAGAAATTATAGAACAATACAAACAATAGATTGCAGGCTTCGCCAGCAAACCTATTGTCATGAACAATAGAATCCACTCTCCGCGAGTCTTCTATTGTCATGAATAAAAAAGAAGCAGAGCTGCCAATCCATTGCAGTCTGGCAATATAACCCTGCTTCTTTTTCCTTATTCATGACAATAGAAAGTTCGCAAAGGATGCTCTCTATTGTTAATTCTTATATTTGTTTTCTGTTACCTGCATGGTATGCATTCAGTCTCAGCTGATAATATTTCTGGCCTTACCCCTGAGATATGCTTCAACATTTTGATAGACTTCTTCCACAATACGGGCCCTGGCTTCCGTTGAAGCCCAGGCCATATGCGGCGTAATCAACAATCTGTTGCTGTCCTGAATCCTTCCCAATAAATTGTCGGAAGTAATCGGCTCTTTTTCCAATACATCCAGACCGGCAGCAGCTATTACTTCATTCTGAAGTGCCCAGTATAAATCCGAATTATTGATCACCGGGCCACGGGCAACATTCAGCAAAATTGCGGTTTTTTTCATTTTTTCCAGAGCATCCTGATCTATCAGATTACGGGTTCTCTCACTTAACGGACAATGAAGTGACAGAATATCGGATGTAGCAAGCAGTGTATCCAGATCCACCTGCTGATACTCTGTACAACGGCTGTTACCGGATGTGGAATAAAAGATTACATTACATCCGAAGGTTTCTGCAACACAGGCCACCTTTCTGCCAATATGCCCCATTCCCGCAATCCCCCAGGTTTTACCCCGCAGCTCGGTAAAGGGCAGATCAAAATTGGAAAAACGCTCCTGTGATCCATATGCGCCGTTCTTTACATAGTCATCATAATGCCGAAGATGCTCCAGAAGGTAAAACAACATGGCAAAGGTATGCTGACAGACTGCATCCGTGCAATAATCCACAACATTTGCCACCTGAATTCCCCGGCTTCTGCAATACTCCAGATCCACACAATCATATCCTGTGGAAAACAGACAAATCAATTTTACCCGTGTTGCATCTTTTAATGTCTGCTCATTCATGGGAGCTTTGTTACCGATAATAATCTCCGCATCCCTGACTCTTTCCGCAACCTGACGCTGTACCGTATTGGCATATATGGTCACATCGCCAAATTTCTCATAGCAGCTCACATCTATGTCTGTTCCCACACTGTCTCTTTCCAGTATAACAATTTTCATCTTACAGTCTCTTCAATAATTCTTCTCTCTGTGCCTCATATCCCGGTTTTCCAAGGAGTGCAAACATATTTTTCTTGTAACTCTCAACACCCGGCTGATTAAAAGGATTTACACCCAGCAGATATCCACTGACACCACATGCAAATTCAAAGAAATAGAAAAGCTGGCCCAGATAATATTCATTGACAGCCGGCACATTGATGATCAGATTCGGAACCTGTCCGTCGGTATGTGCCAGAATCGTCCCATTCATAGCACTCTTATTTACAAAATCAACATTTTTCCCTGCCAGATAATTCAAACCGTCCAAATCCACCGGTTCTTCACCGATCAGAATTTCCTCTCTGGAAGTCTCTACATTCACAACCGTTTCAAACATAATGCGGGCACCATCCTGGATAAACTGTCCCATGGAATGCAGATCAGTGGTTAAATCCACACTGGCAGGAAGAATCCCCTTCTGATCCTTGCCCTCACTTTCACCATAGAGCTGTTTCCACCATTCGGATACAAAATGAACATTGGGTTCATAATTTGCCAGGATTTCCACAGTTTTACCTTTTCTAAGCAGAATATTTCTAAGTGCCGCATATTTCAAAGCGTCGTTTTCTTCAAAAGATGCTTCCAGTGCCTGCTTTCTTCCCGCCTGTGCACCTTCCATCAGTTTATCAATATCAGCTCCGCTGACAGCAATCGGAAGAAGTCCCACCGCAGTCAACACAGAGAAACGTCCTCCCACATCATCCGGCACTACAAATGTCTCATATCCTTCTTCGGTTGCCAGACCCTTGAGAGATCCTCTTGCCTTGTCAGTGGTAGCATAAATACGCTTTGCCGCCTCTTCCTTGCCATATTTTTTCTCCATCATTTCCTTAAATACCCGGAATGCAATGGCAGGTTCTGTAGTCGTACCGGATTTGGAAATCATGTTTATGGAAAAATCCCTGTCTCCGATCACATCCATCAGATGTTTAATATAAGCAGAACTGATAGAATTCCCGGCAAAATAAATTTCCGGTGTTTTGCGGATACTCTTATCCACCATATTATAAAAACTATGTCTTAAAAATTCTATAGCTGCTCTGGCACCAAGATAAGATCCTCCAATACCGATTACAATCAATACTTCGGAATCGTTCTGAATTTTTTCTGCTGCTTTTTTAATTCTGTCAAACTCTTCCTTATCGTAATCTACCGGAAGATCAATCCAGCCAAGGAAATCATTCCCCGCCCCTTTTCGGGAAACAAGAAGTTCTTTTGCATCCATTGTAAGTTTTTTCATGGATTCCACTTCATGGTCACTTACAAAAGGCGCCGCTTTTCCATAATCAAATGTTACTTTTTCACTCATTGTTTCTGCTCCTTTTACGAATTATTTTACGATACCCACGTTTTCAGTATAACAAAGCCATCCTGTTTTTTCAAGGCATGTCCACTTCCACTAAGCCAAAAATTCCTGAAGAAGTTCTTCCAGTTCTTCCTGCTCGTCTCCCGAAAAAGAGCCTGAACGTTCCACATCTATGATTTGTATTTCTTCTGTTTTTATTTCCTCTGTCTCGATTTTTTGGATCTGTATTTCTTCATTTTGTTGTTCCGTATTCTGTATTGTTTCTCCCGCTTCTTTTTGAGAATCTGTCTCTTCTTTTATGACATCCCGTATAATATAGGGCTGCATATCCTTTTCCTTTGCAAGATTCAAATGTTTTACCAGGTGATTTTCCAGATAATCGATCAGATTGGTACGCAACATACTGTTTTTTCTTTTTACATCCACAAAAGAAGAAACAGAAAAATATGCATATAACCCAAAAAGACTGGCAATATAATAAGGCAGCAGTTCTCCCAGCATGTCCCCTTCTATAATGCCTTTGCAGGCGCCTATGCCGGCCGCAAAGACGGACAACAGCATGAACTGCCCTGACAAATGTGTCATAACTGACAGTGAAATTCCCGCAAATCGAATCTGGCTGATAAACTTGTCCACAAAAACAGCTATATTAATATTGCCTTCATTCAATTCATAACAGTTGGAAAATTTTAATTTGCACTGTTTTAAAAATTTGTTTTCCGTTACCGACATATTATCTGTTTCCCGGATTATTTTCCGGTATACCAGACCTGTAAGTATCTGAAACAGAATACTGAGCGCCAGAAAAACTAACATAATTTCCATAAAATACAAATGATCGACCAAAACAGAAAACATATGTACACCTCCCAAATATTGTCCTGCTTCCCTGCAGCCTCTGCACCGTCTGATAGAATTGTGCATAGAGTAATATCGTTCCTGTTATTCTGCTGAAATTATATCATGACAAAGCGGCCTGCTGTTGAAAAATCGTTTTACATATTTCACCAAAATTTTTGGAAATACTGGAAACCCGTGTCAGTTTTTGATATAATATCAGTTATCTTTAAAATAACATACACAATCAGGAGGAATAAATATGAGATATGTTCCAAAGGGCGTCTGCTCAAATGCAATAGATATTGATGTCAACAATGGTATTATAGAATCCGTTTCCTTTTCAGGTGGATGTAATGGTAATTTACAGGGTATCTCCCGGCTGGTAAAAGGAATGAAAATCGAGGAAGCCATTGAACGCCTGAAAGGAATCAAATGTGGTTTTAAATCCACTTCCTGCCCCGACCAGCTTGCACAGGCACTGGAATCTATTATGCAGAATTCATAGGAGGCCCTGATTATGAAAAAAATAGTCTTGACAGGAGGAGGAACTGCGGGACATGTAACACCCAATATCGCCCTGCTTCCATCGCTCAGAGAAGCAGGCTATGAAATACATTATATTGGGTCCTATGATGGAATCGAAAAAAAATTAATAGAAGATTACAAAATCTCTTATTATGGTATTTCCACCGGCAAATTCAGAAGATATTTTGCACTTAAAAATTTTACAGATCCATTGCGGGTAATCAAAGGTTATTCGGAGGCAAGAAAAATTCTGAAGCAGATCCGACCTGATATCGTTTTTTCAAAAGGCGGGTTTGTCTCTGTTCCTGTCGTACGGGCTGCTCATTCTCTGGGGATTCCATGTATCATCCATGAATCCGATATGACACCCGGACTTGCCAATAAACTGTGTATACCTGTAGCCAATAAAGTCTGCTGTAATTTCCCTGAGACTTTAAAAATGCTGCCGGAAGACAAAGCTGTTTTAACCGGATCTCCCATACGGGCGGAACTCCGCCAGGGAAATCGGATTGCTGCATTGGAATTATGTGGATTTACGGCAAATAAACCGGTCATTATGGTAATTGGGGGCAGCCTGGGAGCCGCTTCCATCAATAAAGTTGTCCGGGAAGCACTGCCAAAGTTACTGGAAGATTTTCAGATTATCCATATCTGTGGTAAAGAAAAAGTAGACAATCTTCTGTTAAATGTACCCGGATATAAGCAGTTTGAATATGTGAAAGCAGAATTAAAAGATCTGTTCGCACTGGCAGATGTGGTCATTTCCCGCGCAGGCGCCAATGCAATTTGCGAACTGCTTGCCCTGAAAAAACCCAATGTGTTGATCCCTCTTTCCGCAAAAAGCAGCCGGGGTGATCAGATACTGAATGCACATTCTTTTGAATCACAGGGGTTCAGTCTTGTAATAGATGAAGACGATCTGATTGATTCGGTTCTCGTAGAAAAAATACATGAAATCTATTTTTCCCGTCAGATTTATATTGATGCGATGGGAAAAAGCGATCAGCTTGGTTCCATACAGACAATCATGAAGCTGATACAGGCAACTGCCAAAAATACTGTATCCTAATAGGAAATCCTCTGGAATTTCCTATTAGGAATTTCTTTATTGTTTTACAATACAGAGCCAACTTATCCGGTAATCATCTTCCGAATTTCTTCCAGCTCTTCCTGATCCGGTTTACCCGGTTCCCAACCAATCTTAATTCTCTGCCCATCTCCCTCATATCTGGGAATCAGATGCATATGGAAATGAAATACCGTCTGGCCTGCAACTTCCCCATTATTCTGCACCAGATTAAAACCGTCACATGCCAGTTTTTCAGTCATCACAGTGGCCATTTTCCGTGCAAGTTTCATCACACCTGCCCCTGTCTCATCAGACAACTCATACAGATTATCAAAATGATCCTTGGGCAAGATCAGTGCATGTCCCTTTGCAGCCGGTCCCAAATCGAGAATCACCCTGAACTTTTCATCTTCATACAATGTTTTTGACGGAATTTCTCCATTTGCAATTTTACAGAAAATACAGTCCTCTTTTTTCAATTACAATCCCTCCCTTGATCATATACTTTATATATTTTTAATTCTGAAATACGAAAATCTGATCCAGCGCTCTGAGCTGTTTAAAGTCTCCCTTTGTTTTCATATTACCGGTCATAAATGCTCTCTGAAAACTCATCCTGGAAAATACAATATCGTTCATAGTGCTGGCGTTGGTTTTAATATCAACGTCTACTTTTCCAATATTTCCAAAATAACAATCCAGCCTGGGTCCATCCACGTCCACGATCAGAGGTTTATCTTTTTCCTCGATCTGGAAGCGATAGGTTGCCCTGATTCCCGGACCCGGCTTAAAATGGGATTTAAAATCCTCTATATAGGAGCGTTCTTCATTTGTATCCTGATTCTCCAGCATACCTTTAAACAGGCTTGTAAGCTCTTGAATATCTTCCTTCTGCCGCTGTACATAACTTTCATCCGATACATACTGAGAAAGCTGTTCCGATTCCTGAGGTGTCAAATCAATATTCTTTGTTACAGATACCATCTGCTTGATAACCTGATTGCTGGCAGGAAAGCTGGCGATTTTCTGATTTACTGTGCGATACATATTTTCTGCTTTTTTTTCGATCAGTATCGTAAGCTCCTTGTCCATTTCCAGGCTGACTGTATCCGCTATATATCCGCAAATACCACTGCATGGAAGACCACCTAAAATTTCCCAGGCAACTGTCAGATCCAGTTTACCCTCCCGCTCTCCATATGTGGTTGACATAACTACAGGACACATATAAATTTGACTAATCCGCTCTTTATCCCCATATAACCAGCAGGAATCCAGAAACTGATGCATATATCCGCCAATGCCGTGCCATTCCACTGTAGTGGCAAGTATAATACCATCCGCATCCTTGAGAGTCTGAGGTACTGTGGCAATGCTGTTTTTCATTTCATACAGGTTAAACCGGACCACCGTAACACGAAGTTCTTCCAGAACTTCCTGCATCTTGTTAATTACATACAATGTCGGATCATCCATCAATCCCCGGCCGCCATAATAAATATTAATTTTCATCCTGATACATCCCTTACAAAATTTACTTCTCTGATTATATCATACTTCCACCCGGTAATCACGTTCTTTTATTTCTCTTTTCATCGAAATGCAAACTCCGCATTACCGAACAATATAATATCTCCCCTTCTGATTTTCACTTTATCGTGAGGCTCCAATGGCAGATCATTTAAAAAAGTGCCGTTGGTAGAGTGCAAATCTTCCAGATAAATTTCCCCGCCTTCTTCCAGTAAACGGGCATGGATCCTGCTGACAGAATGCTCTTTTACATACAGGTTAACTCTCTCTTTGTCTTTTCCGATCAAATAAGGATAAGAGGTTACAGTATATTCTTTTTGAGAGCCTTTTTTTATCTCTGCCAGTGTATATTCCCGATTGAACAGAGACTTTCCGATATAAATAGTTTTACCGTCCGTTTCTCTGTTTTTCTCATCCACACAACAAAGCATCTCTTCCATATCCCCCTCTGAAAACCCCGTTCCATCCAATGGCTGTTCTTCTGTATGACCTGTTTTCTTTTTTTCTTCTCCTTTCCCGCCTTTCTCCTGACCTGATTTTCTTTCCCATTTCCAGTCCCTGCATCCATACAGAAAGAGAATGATGCCCACCAATGCAAGTACAACAGAGAAAACAATCCAGACAACAATTTCCAGCCTGTCCAATATAAAATACTTTTCCAATACAAAAAAGCCAATTCCTGACAAAACAGCCATCACATCACAAACCAGTCCGGTTTCTGCCATCTTCCCTTTACAGCCCTGATTCAGAAATAAACCACCGGAATTTGTCTTATTGATTGTTCCTGTCTTTTTTGATAATTGTTGTTCTTCCTGGAAAATCTCCTTTTGAAATTCTTTCTCATACAAATCTTCTGTTTTTATACTTGTTCTGTTTTCCCAAGTTTCCTCCTCCTGGCTCTGAGAGGGTTTTCTTTCTGTACTGCCTTCTGTCTGTCCTTCCAGATATTGTTCCACTTTTTTCATGGAAAAACTCTCTTTTGACGAACATTCATAAAAGAAATAAGCCAAATCCACTGCTTTTTCATCCTCGTGGCAAGTTCTTTCCAAAATAAACTCTGCCAGTTTTATCAAACTGCTCTCCGGAATTTCTTCCGTAAAATCATACAACAGTGACAGTGCTCCCTGATCCATATCCCAAAAAAGATAGGATGGTTCAAAACAGAGCTGACCGGCATTCAGAAGATACTTTTCCATTTGTTCCAAAATCCCTATCATCTGCACAAGCAGGCTTTTTATATCTTCAAATGCCATTTCCTTAACTGCAAATACCTGCTCCAAAGACTGTAAAAAACTGATGT
>ERZ778518.1404-NODE-1404-length-16733-cov-4.265799_pt1 | contig 16733 bp, 13 predicted proteins | sample MGYA00510340_ERZ778518 | MGnify/ENA primary metagenome ERZ778518 (study PRJEB29527, sample SAMN07138967) | mouse gut metagenome | material: feces | host: mouse | place: China:Nanjing | collected 2016-01-25 ...
AGTCCGCCTTGTTATAATTGCAGATAAATGCCCCGATCCGTTCCCGGCCCTGTTCTTCTTTCATGTATCTGTATACTCCTTTCGGGTTTTGCTTGTTTGGTTATCAGATTGCGTTGATTATCTGAGATTCAGAAATACCCAGATGTAAAAGCTGACTTTTTATTTCCTGATAATGACTCGTTGTCACATACAGGGCATCCGGATATCTTTGTACACACACGTTGGGAGGCAGTACTTGAACCGTTCTCCATTCAGAGTTCCAGAGCACATCATTGTTATCACAGAATGCCACTGGTCTGATACCTCTTTTCAGACTGTCAGAAAGCACTTGTTGTCCTCTTTTCCCACAGCCAAAAAGAATATATTGCCGGCTGTTCAGTCTGTTATAAAACTGATTTTGCTTTTCTCTCTCCTGTTTTTCCTGTTCTGCAAATCGCTCTATATCCGTTAAGGCGAGCAGTATCCTTTTCCACTGTCCGGGAGAAAAATAGTCCTCCCAGTTCTCACCCTCGCAGATCCATGCATTCAGAGTGTCGCAAAAAAAGGAATGTGCCGTTTTAAATTTGTCACTGTTTATATCCACACGCCCGCTGTTCACTGTTTGTCCAAGGCTCCACAGAAAAGAATTCATCATAACAGCCTTTACGGCATGCTCCTGTAAACAGGACATATCCGATAAAATCCCGCTGTTCCATATCCAGGCCATTTCCTGGCTCATTTTTATATAGCATTCCGGATTCCATACAGATGCCTCCTGCCGGTCTGTGCGATAACAGTAAAAAGACTGGTCCGTATAATATGCCCTGCGCGCCCTTAACAGCGTCTGTAGTATAAATGCCAGATCCTGATAGGAAGCGCCTCCCGATTCATGCAGTCTGATATGATACTGTTCCAGAAAGCTTCTTCTGTAAATTCCCCGCCATAAAGCGGATTCTGTCAGATAAATTTCCGGCAGTGCTTTGGAGGATAAAAGCCTGTTATAAAAATCCGGGAAAGCATCTAATTTTCTGATTCTCTCATAATCATATCCGCCTTCCCTCCTCATCATTACGGTATCATAATCAGCTTTTACATAATCCGCCTGTGTATCTTCCGCAATCTTTACCAACGTTTCACACATGGTCTGTCTGATAAAGTCATCCGTTTCCACAATCCCGATATACTCTCCAGTGGCCCTGTCCAATCCCTGATTGACCTGCGCCCCATAGCTTTTCTTTGCACTGTGTATCAGTGTGATCCGTTGATCCTTCTGTGCGTATTCCGATAGAATTTCCCATGTGCCGTCTGTGGAACCGGCATCCACGCAGATAATCTCCATATCTTTCAGCGACTGATTTACCACGCTTTCCATACATTCACGGATATACGGCGCTACATTTAAGGAAGGCATAATCATGCTCACTTTTACATGTTCCATCACTTGTTTTCTCAAACCCTGAACCCATATTTATGCATAAAATAGTTGCTGCTGCTGTTCATCCGTTCCATGTCAAATCTGATCGCTTCATAATTTTTGCCTGATGCACTGTCAATATTTTTATGGTCATGCACAAGACTCAGCATCCCGATATTCCCCACCTTATAGCCCTTCTGATTGATCCTGTACATAAAGTCTATATCCTCAAACATATATAACTGTTCATCGTATTCACCAATATCACTCAACAGCTCTTTTCTGAACAGCATCGCGCAGCCTGCCGCATAGGTGCAAAGCATGGGCGGCCAGTGTCTTTCTGTCTGATAAAAGGGAAGATCGACGCAGCATCTGAGCTGCATACCGTCAAAATTCCGGACAAAATCCAGATTGGAACCATAATTCACAACCCGCTCATATTTCGTGTCAAAGCATGGCAGCCCCCAAACGAAACACCCCAGTTCACGCAAATCACTTTGTATCTTTTCCAAAGGATTTTCCGTAAAATATGTATCATTGTCCAACTGCAAAATCCAATCCGTTTTTACTTCTCTGTTGAGTTTATTCTTTCCCGCCGGTATTGGATAATGGGTATCAAACTCCAGGATTTCCCAGTCAAGCGGACACTTTTCCATACGTTTTTTTACTCTGTCCAATTCGGCCGGCTCAGATTTACTGTCTCCGATTAATATTTTCCCCTGAAAATCCGGTAATTTCTCACAGACGGAATCAATCAGCCGGATGGTCAGTTCACTGCGGTCATGGGCCAGAATTGACATGGTCAGATTCTCCCCCTGAGCCCCGATTCCCATATCCATATATCGAAACAAATTAGAATAGGAAGACGCACGCTGAATACGGACATCCTGCAGTTTCCCCGCGATAAATACAGGAATCCTGTCTGAAATATGCACTGCTGCAAGCTGTTGTAAAAGTTCCTCATAATGGCAGGTTGTAAGCAAAATAATAAAATCGTTATCATTCTGTGCCATTTCTTGCAGGCAGGAAAGGTCGCTGACAACCAGTTCCCTGTCTCCTGCTTTTACTTTCATCCCCTGCTTCTGGCGGCTGTTATCTATGAGAGCAGAAATTTTATGGCTTACATTCATTTCCTGTAAAATTTTCAGGTATTGCTCAAAGAATTTTCCAATTCCGATACATACAATTTGTGGTGCAATTTCCAGATGGATATATCCATAAAAGTTTTCTTCACATTTACGCAATAATCTATTGTCTATCATCTGATTCCTTTCCAAACAGGCAAAAACAGCTAATTATACAAATAATATTCCGTCACACCCAGCCGCTTTAGCTGCTCTGTAATTTCCTGATTATATTTGGCCGGTGTGGTGACAACACAAAAACAGGAGGCATCCAGGTTTTCCGGTGCGGTACACCGAATGCCCCTCCAGACATTTTGGCCCTGCATGGCAACGGCATTATCACAAAATTTCTCCACTTTTATGCCATGATCCAGCAAATAATCTGCAATGGAGGTGCCTCGTTTCCCGGCGCCGAAAATCACCGTCCGACGTCCGCTTTTTCGGATTGTTTCACAGAGAATCTGTTTTTCAGGATTGCCCAGCCGCTCCTCCCATCCCATCGTAGGTATAAATCCCAGGTTGGAATTTTGCAGGATGTATGCCGGCTCTTTCCTGTCCCAGGATGGATGATTGGAAACGATCTCTATATGACTGTGCTCGGTAAAGGCATACTGTCCCTTATACATCTCCCGATTGCTCAATGAGGGAATCTTTTTATAATCAAATCCCATCAGTACACTGATCACCTGATCCATGCAAACCGGATCTCTGCCAAACAGAATAATTCCCGCATCTTTGGGACTGGGCTCCAGCGGCCCTTCTTTTTCACCGGAAATAATCATATCGCAGACAATAAACGTCTTTCTCTGAATGGAATCTGTCATGATTCCGTTTTTATCCGCATACAACATAATTCTGTTTAAATCAACAATCGTTCTCCAGATTGTATCATTTCCATACCAGCTTCCTTCCCAGTATTTTTCACCGGCAATTCTTCTTCCCTTTTGGTATACTTTATGGAATGCCTTTGCACATTTTTTCGCAATCCTGTTTTTACCGTCATGGTTATAAATATTTCTCTGGTCCAGCAGATAATTTGCAAACGAAAGCCAACGGCTGGAGTTCTGATAAGCGTCCCCGCCCTCTCTGCTGCTCCCCAGCGTATGATGTGGCAGGTACTCCTTGTTGGCATTGATACCGATTAAATTCTTTAATGCGCCGGTAATCCCCGCCTTTCGGTGCGTCTTAGGTTTTGGAACGTTAATAATAACATCCGCAGCAAGCACTTCACTTGAAATGTTGTATTCATGTCTGTTGCTATTGTGATGTTTCTGTAAAATCCGGGGATCATAATTGGTAATCCGAAGATTTTTTAATTCTTTTTCAGACTTTCCCGCAAACAGACTGCTCTGATCCATCTGCACAATGGTACCGTGGTCAGTCTCATTGACCGTCTGCAAATAGTGAATGCCATCTTTGACATACGTCTTTGTGTTTCTGAAATCCGTGATCTTTATATCAATTCCTTTTGCAGCATAATACTCTATTAAACGTCCATAACCGCTTGTTTCAAGCAATGTGTCAAAAACACACTCCTGGAGCGGCGCATCCCCGATAACAATCGTCCCGTTTCCCTTTAAGGCAATGATTACATAATCTATCATTGCCGCCACGACGGAAGGTTGTGTATACAGACATTCCTCGCCGTAACCTCCCAGATTTTCATGCAATACCAGATTGGGTTTTATCAGGACGCGGTTTCCCGGCTGAATGAATTCTCCCAGTGGATTCCACTGCGGCAAACCATAATGTTCCTGATCCATTCCGCATAAATACAAGCCCTCCCGCACCATTGCATATACATGATTGTCCTCCCTGGAGATGTCCTGTTGATAGGGATATTCCGGATAGCAGACAGACGGACGGAATACATCTGCCGCCGTCGGATAGCTGTATCTGGGTTCTCTCACAATACAAATCCTGTTTTGATTCATAAAAAATACTCCTCAATCCTCTGGAAGTTCTATCCAACTTCCCATTTCCAAAGCAAACTCCTGTGATGTAAACTTTTCCGTTCCGCTTCCATGGGAAAAAGTCATCTCGCCAAAATACAGATTGCCGTCAACAATATAAAAATCTACCCGCACATGCCGAAATCCCGCACCCAATATCTCTGAAAGTCGGAGCAGTTCTTCCAGGCAATCCGGCTTTTCAACTTTCACATCTCCTGCCATGGGATATCCGATTCCATAGGGTAAGTATGTCCAGTCTCTTGTATACAGATTTCTTCTGTGGTTAGTGGTTCTGTCCACATCCACCTGTACAATTCTGGCTTTTCCGTCAAATACAAATACTTTGTAATCCCTCAAATCCTCTCCGTCAGCGGTATGCAGCATTTCTTCCGCAATAATCTTAGGTGCAATCCCCCTGTAGTTCATCTCCAGGCCTGAACAAAATGCGTAGTCCAATAACATCCAACTGTCAAACTGTTCCTTTGTTTTGGCATAATCCAATTTACTTTTATCATGAACAATCAGATTCCAGCCGCTTCCATGGTTGCACTTTAAAACAAATTCATCCGGTAATGCCTCAAAATCTATATCAGCAAAATCATCCCAGCATCCTAACAACGGAACCAGATAGGTTTCTCCTATTTTTTCGCGGACATAGTCGCGCACTTTGTATTTGTCTGACAGATCCTTTTTATCTTCAATGCGGTCGTAGAGCTTGAGCCATTGCATTTTTTCGTTGTATGTTTTTAAATGGTTCCAGTTGAGTGGCATGCCTGTATAAAACCGATACCACTTTTTCAATACAGATACATAATCATTTTCATCCAAGTTGGAATAATATTTATAATTGCGATAATTTGATTGATTATATGGCGGATATACAATATGTCTGAACCCATATGAATTCAAACTATCCAAAACCTCTCTCTGATACTGATGTGACACACCAATTATGACAACAGCATCCTCTTTATATGCAGTCAGTTCTCCAATTTCATAAACAGGAAATCCTAAAATTTTCTCACTGTTATTACTTTTATCACTCACAGCAAAACAAATCAAATCATATTTGTCCACTTTATCCAGATAAGGAAAAAGCAAAGTTTTTCCAACCTTTCCGGCTCCATAAATAATAATTTTTTTGTACTTTTCCACTACATCTATTGGCCCATCAGGACTTTTTAGTTCTCTGTTTTCTGTATTTTCAATAATATCAATCCATGAATCTAATATCTTATCATTTGAGTATTTACTCATATAGTTACTCCCATTCTCTTTTAATTGCTCCCTGAGATTATCATCATATAACAACAACTGCATTGCCTCTTTCAAATATTCCGTTTCACCTGTTTCATCAGATACTGCCTGTTCCACAAGTATCCCTCTATCACATATTTCATACCCTGTAATGCTTTCTCTATAATCAAATTTATCCTGCAAAAGCTCCCTGGGACCTGCCAGACAGTCTGTAGCAACAATTGGTATGCCACATACCATAGCTTCAATCAGAACATTTGGCAATCCTTCATATTTTGATGTAAGGACAAATAATGTAGCCAACTTATAATATGGAAAAGGATTCGAACCATATGGTATTATTTTCACATATTGATTCAAATTTAATTGACTGATTAAAGATTGTAAATTTTCCTTCTGTGTTCCCGTGCCTATTATAAGCAATCGTACATTTCTATCCGTCTGAATTAACTTAGAAAATTGCACCAGTATCTTCTTTTGATTTTTTTGATCATGAAGTCTTCCTATATTTAAAATCACTTTAGAACCGTTCGTAAACATTAAAATATCCGGATCAACTTCACTATCCATCTTTTTATAGATTTTTATTTTATCCACAAAATTATAGATGGTAGTAATTATGTTCTCTTGAACCCCAAAGTTTTGTATCAAATCGTATTTCACGCCATATGCTACAGAAACGATTTTATCAGCATAATTATATAACCTTTTTATTCCTTCTACTTCCATTCGAATAGGTGGATAAACAGGGGACTGTGCACATCTTTCAGAAATTATTACAAGTTCGCGTCCCTTTGTCCTGACATTATAAAAATTCATTCCCTCCAGAAAACTGATGGCACAATCAATTTTATATTTTTTCTTATATACTTCTATATAATATTCAATATATTCCCTTCCATTAATAGAAAGGTTTACAATTGTTCCTCCATAATCATAGTTTATATGATTAATATCTCCCAAAAAAAGATATACATTATACTTTTTCTGGAGTTTCTTAGATAATAATCCTGCTATCCTTTCTGCCCCACCTCCGGACAACTGAAATACAATAATTGCTATATTCTTCATAAAATTTCTCCAACATATAATTTGAATTTATCTAATTAGAACATTAACATTTTCTTTCATATTGAAATCACCAACCCATTGGCAAATTAAACATAAAAGAATCCTTTATTTCATCTGCTGTTTTATTATACATTTCTACATTACTATGCAGCACAATCTCGTCTGCTCTTTCTCCGAGCAATCCAGACTCATTAACTGCATGCAATAATACAGGAAATTTTTTATAGTCCAACCCCATAAGTTTCACAACACAATAATCGAACGCAACCGGATTATCTGAAAACAATATTCCACCAACTTCTCTATACGAAGGACGTAATGGCCCGTCTTTGTCACCACATACTATCATATCTCCAAAATGCAATACTTTTCTTTGTTGTTCAGACGACATTGCACCGTTCTTATCAACATAATAAACAATTTTATTTACATCCAATATAGTTCTCCAAATCGTATCATTACCATACCACATTCCAAATTTTTTTCTATCTTTTTCCAACACATCAAGATTTTTTCCAATAAATCTTGAAAAATCATTTGTAATTTTAGCAAGAAAATATTTATGATGTTTTAACGCCCAGTTTCTTAAATCATTCCCTGTACTGTTCAAATATTTCAGAAAATTGTGGGTACCAATATATTCGTCTCCCAGCTCGCCTTTTTTCCCCTTTCTGTGGTGTGGTAAATATTCTTTCCTGGTATTAATTCCAATCATATTTTTTAAGGCTGCTGTATAGCCAGCTATCCTATGAGTCTTAGGTTTCGGTATATTTATAATAACATCCGCCTCCAACAAAGCTGTACTGACAGAATATTGATTTTTCCCACAGCTATGGTGAATAATCGTATCTTTTGCAGCATAGTTTGTAACTCGTAACCTTCTTTTCGATTTTACAGTTCTGAAATATGAGTTATCATTTAAATCAATAACAATTCCTTTATACTTATTCTCACAGCATTCTTTTTGTATATACTTATCATTCTCATAAATCATTTGAACTTCTCGTAGATCGGCTATATCAATAATTAAATCGTTTGAATTCTTTTCATAAAAATATTCAAACAATTCACCATATCCACTATTTAACGCTAATTCATCAAACCGGCAACCCTGTACAGGTGCATCTGCAATGATTATTTTCCCCTTGCCATGTAAAGCAATGTATACATAATCAAAAAGGCATCTAACTACTGATGGATGTGTAATCAAACAGTCCAGTTGTTTTCTAACATCCACCTCTGCAGGATTATGATGGGAAACCCAATTAGGTTTTATCAATACCGTATTACCGGGAGAAATACAATGCCCCAATGGATTCCATTTATCTGTATTAACTCTTTCATCATCGAAATGATTGGAAATAAATATCTCTCGTATCATACGATATACATCGTTTATTTCCTTATAAGGTCTTTGCATATAGTTAAAGGGATATTCCGGATACTTTATCTCCGGATCATATGGAGCACTTCCAGGATATTTACTTTTTTCAATCCACATAAAAAAACTGGAACTTTTAGTTTTCATATTTTCCTTCACAATAATTCTTTATCTTAAATTTTTTGAGGCAGATTAATCCAACTACCCAAAATATCATCCCACTTCTGTGGCATAAACTCTTCCATACCACCTCCAGGGAAAAATGTCATTTCTCCAAAATAGACTCTATGTTTTATTTCATAAAAATCAACTCTTACAAAGGGAATTTCTTCACTTAACTTTTCCGAAAGTTCAATCATAAGCTGCAAATGCTCAGGTTGCTCAATCAACTCTTTGCTTGCCGGATAATGTCTTTCAAAGGGCAGCCTCTCCCATTTCCTATTAAAAAATGTGACTCTTAGACCACTATCACTAAATCTATCCGTACATGTGAATATAGTTTTGACCTGCCCATTAAAGCATAAAAATTTATAGTCTATCATTTCGGCAGGTTTGGATATATATTTTTCCGCTATAATTCTTCTTTTCACATGCTTATATGGCCATTCACGTCCCAGCCAAAAATAATTAATTTTCAACGCTCTGGTTAATTTTTCTTCTATAATATTTTTATCAAATTGATTATTTTTATCTACGATTACAACACTGCCAGAATCATGTGTACATTTTAAAACAAATTCAGAAGGTAATGAATCAAAATTAATCTCATCAAAATTACTCCACACTCCGATTGTTGGAATAATATATTCTGAACCGATTTTTTTCTCGGCATATTCTTTCACTGCATATTTATCAACCAATTTAATATAATACGGATTATGATAATACACTTTAAGCCACTGCATTTTTTCATTAAATGTTTTTGGACTTTGTATGTTTAATGTATATCCTACTTTATATTTGAATTTTCGTTTTAAAAATTCAACATCGTCGTAAATCGTAGAATATTTCAATTTTACAGACTCATTATTTGAAAGTTCAATGCTTTCAAGTATTTCTGACAAAAGAACATTATCCACAATAATAAAATTATATATTTTATGTTCTTCAAATTGTCTAACAACAGTTTGCTGATATTTAAAATCCATAGCCAAAAAAACAAGGGTTTTATTGTTATTATATAAATACTGAATATCTACAACTTTTATATTATCTCTAATAACAGAACCAACCGGCATTTTATTGTCACAATAAAAGTTTACTTGAAATCCAAAAGCCTTAATCAAATCGTATCCCCATGTTTTTCCTATTTTACCGGCGCCAAATATACAGATCTCCTGTTTAGTATTTTCTTTTAAATTCTCCAAATCCAAATACGTTATTGGAACTCTGTCATACATATATTTTACCCATTGCCCTTCATTTATCTGTTAAATTTATGGATTTCATTTTTCTTCTTATGTTTTCTAATTTTAAATTCCGGACCATTTCTAAATGTCGCATCAATATATCCTATATCCTGTGCCGTAAATCCATTTTTCCATATAGAATAAAAAAAAGAAAGCTGATCTCTCCTGGAATAATTTTTAATTTCATTCCACCATGTATTCATTATCTTAATGCAATCTCTATTATGATGTTCACGAACAATTACTCCATTTTCTGACATTCCATAATAACGTGGAAATCCTTCATGAGCATATTTCTGCATTTGTTCACTTATCACTTCTCTCCGCTCACCTTTAAATCTACAATACCAAATACTATTGGCATGTTCATAGGTGTCTCTAAAAGGTATCATTCCGTAAGATGCAATCCCCGTTTTTCCAATCCTGGTAATCAATTCAGATAGTTTACCGCAAATTGATATATGTCCATCAACATAAATTGAATATCTATACTGGGGAAATAAAATATGTGGATGCAATTTACAATAACGATTCATTCTAACGAAATCACCTAATATATAATCCGGAATCATTTTGCTAATATCGAGCCACTTATAAATCCCTGTATTACGAGGTTTTTTCAATCCAAGACAGTAATAATCGCACTGCTCATCCGGTATCAAAGGCTGTATGAGTTCATCATAATCATTAACAATACATGTAAAAACTGCAATCTTCGATTTTTCCTCTAAAGGCTTATTATAATGTCCCATTTCACAACTTCCTTCCCATATTTCCGGAAGTTTCACACTTAGATATTTTTCTATTAATTCATCTATATATAGCCAACAATCATCAATTCCTATTGCATCTGTTTCTTGTCGTTTTAACTGCAACATGATTTCTTTTTGGCTGGACTTACCTGTTAAAATAACGGATAACATATCCTTTCCATACCTTGCCAACTGTTCAGGAGATACACAAGACAAATTATCAATAATCGTTTTTCCCCATATTTCCGGATTATTATCCACGAAACAAATTATATTATTTCTACTCCATTCTTTAACAAACTCATATCCCCACAACTCTGCCTGATTGCCTACACCAAATAAGCTAATATATTTATATTGGTTCACTTTCTCTCTGAAACTCTCAAATTCCTTCTTTAAACAATACATCCTTTCTTCCAATAAAATTTTATTCATGAAATCTCCTCATATAGTTTACTACCAACAAGTCCTGCCGCCATCCACAATCACCGTACTCCCGGTCATATAGCTGCTGGCATCTGATATCATATATAATACTGTACTCTTATACTCTCCGGCATCTGCCATCCGTCCCATGGGGATCAGGTTTGTCAGCTTCCCTACAAACTCTTCATCCTGTCCGTTGAATACCCCCGCAGGACACAGGGCGTTGGCTCTGACCCCTTTATCCGCATAATACGTGGCCAGATACTTTGTCAGCCCGATCAGGCCGTGCTTGATCACGGAATAGGTCACCGGCTTGACGCTCTGCTCCTCTTCCGCCAGCCCTTCCCGTCTGTAGATCCGCTGGTCCGGCGCTATAATGCCCAGATCGGAGGATATGTTCAAAATCACCCCGCTTCCCTGGCCCGCCATCAGCCCGCCGTATACCTGGGCGCACAAAAAGGCGCCGGTCAGCCCCACCGCAAGGTCCTCAAGCCACATCGATGCCGGAAAGTCCTCAAACCGCAACGCCTTCATGTTGGCTGCGCTTCCTTCCATCTTGGGATTGTTGGCCGCATTGTTAATCAGCACGTCCACATGGCCGTATCTCTCAGACAGGTCATTTGCTGTTTTTTCCACATCTGACCGTTCTGTTATATCACAGGCGTATCCTAACACCATGCAGTCATCGCCATAAGCAGCCTGCAGTGCTGTTTTTGTTTTCTCTATGGCAGCCTTCGAGATATCCAACAGCACAGGGATACCTCCGCCTTCGATGACTGCTTCCGCATGCTTTCTCCCCAGCAGGCCCGCCCCGCCGGTGATGACTGCGATTTTATCTTTTATATGGAACTTCTCTGTTGCGGTCATATATGCCTCCTGTACTCTGATATATACAGTTCTCATTTCCTGTTCTTCTTTACCAGGAATCTTTCCTGCGGTTTTCTTACATCCCGGGTCAGTTCCGGGAACGGCAGTCCCCCACCGCCTTATGCCTGCCATGCCAGGGATGTGCACTCACCGGTATCTCCGCATACCGGCCCCTTTTACAAAACCTGCATAACGCGGCCTGTCTCCAGGGATTTTTTAACCAGCAGCGCTACCTTCAGGCTTTTCAGCCCTTCTGACACCGGTATCCCCTCCGGCCCTCTCTTCCCTTCTGTCTCATCCAGAAATATCTGCATTTCCTCCAGGAACATATCATTTCTTTCAAATTCATATGTCTCTTCCAGGCTCAATCCGCCAGTCCCGTCATACACCCATAACCGGGATGACAGAAGATCAAACTCTATCCTGCCTTCCGTCCCCAGGATCTTACAGCGCCTTGTGGGAGGATTCTGTAAATAATCTTCCCGCACCGTAACCGGCACTGTTTTCCCTTCCAGCCGGTATTTCATTATGATACTGGCCACATCTTCCACGTCTGCTTCCAGGTCGCTCAGCTTTCCTCCCACTGCATAAATGCTCTCCGGCATGCCAAAAAAGCTGATCAGGTAATCCAGTTCATGTATCTGGCTCAGCACTACGCCTCCGCCCAGTTCGCTCCGGCAGGCATACATCCTGCGATAGTCCTCATAAGTGTGCCAGAGCTTTACGGATTCACCGATCTCAACATCCACCATGATAACACGCCCCACCGCCTTGTCTTTCAGAAGCTGTCCGGCCTTTATGATGCAGGGGTGGAACCGGTTCTGGTATCCCACAAAAGTGGTTACCGGCTTCTCCAAAAGCAGCCCTTCCAGCTCATCAACACACTCATAGGTGTGTGACAAAGGCTTTTCCACAAAGACATGGCAGCCATGCCGCACCGCCTCAAGTAATATCTCCATATGCATGCTGCTGGGATTGCAGATAAAAACGCAGTCCATGCCTGTATGAAATGCCTCCTCCAGGCTTTCCACTACATGGATGTGGTATCTCTCCTCCAGGTCATTGTCTGTAATCTCCAGTCTGTTGTTTAAAACAAACCCTTCCCTCCGCACCCGGTAGGCATAGATCCTGACGCTGTCCCCTTTTAATTTTACTAGATTTCTCAAATGCCGCTGGCCGATGCCTCCCAGCCCTACAAACAGTACTTTCATAGTTACAAGTCCCCTGACAGTTTCTTTATGTATCTCAGATTTTTTTTGGCTTCTCCCAGATGGTCCTCTCCAAACCATGTCTGCATGACAAAATTTCCGGTAAACCCGTTTCCCATCAGAAAGGGAATCCCTTCTGCAAAGTTTGTGTCCCCTGTCCCAAGAGGCACGCTCTCTCCCCCTCTTTTTCTGTCTTTCACATGGATGTTAAGAACATGCCCTTTTAATACTTCCATATCATCCCGCATATCATATCCGCAGAAGGCACAGTTCCCCGCATCATAGTACGCGCCTACATACGGGCTGCCAAACGCCGTTACCAGTTCCAGATACCGGTGCGCAGGCAGTTCTGTCTCAAAACCCAGATAAACACCGCAGGCTTCCAGTGTGGGGATGACGCTCCCCACAGCCTCCGTTAAAATGGCTGTGTCTTCATCGCACCTGATTTCCGCATTTTCCAGCACAGGCAAAAGGATTGTGTCCGCCCCTGTCTCTGCTGTCTTCTGAATCAGTTCCTTCAGCATGCCGATATGCTCTTTTAATGAATACCCCTTCCGCCTGTAAAATGGTTTTTCCAGAAAATAATCGGCACAGACAGATCCCACGGGCACACCGGTTTCTTCTGCTACCTTTTTGATCCGTTTTCTCCCCTCCATGGTCCAGATTGGATTCACTTCATAACCCGTCTCTTCGAATATCCATTCAATAAAATCATATCCGCTCTCCGCCGCATACAGAAATTCCTTTTCCCATGTATCCCATGGGAATTCCTGCAGTTTCGGCCACGGCCGGGCAGAAAGCCGCCCCTGTATGATCCCTATTTTATTCATAAACTTTTCCGTCACTTTCTTCCGCTTCCCAGCACCATCAGCTCCCGTGAAAACCGGATGAATTTATTTTTATAGATTTTCTTCACCGGCCCGGCCATGCCTACCGCATGACTGAGAAATTTTATCAGCCTGTTTTTCCATACACATGGCAGCTGTATGAATTTCTCTGCTTTTACATGGTGGAAACCGCACATATTCAGAATCCTGTCCATAGATTTTGTTGTATAAGGATGGATGTGGGTGGGGTCCTGGTAAAAAATCTTATATTGTGTTTCCCAGTCCGGCGCCATAACCAGCAGCAGCCCCTTTTTCTTTAACACCCGCCTCATTTCACTTATATAGTGTTCTGTATTCTCTATATGTTCAATGACCGATTTGGAAAATACCACGTCAAAGTAATTATCCGGGAACGGCAGGCTCTCCTTATTAAAATCAACAATGTGGGCTTCTTTGCAGTAATCCGATATATCCGTTCCGGAGGCCTGCATGCCCAGGCATGTAAATGCATGCAGGAATTCTCCCCGCCCGCATCCGTTGTCAAGAATCCGCATGCCCTGTTTCATCTTATATCTGTGCATCAGATACTGCGCCAGAAGGAGCGGATATTCCCCAAAGGGTTTTTCTTTTTCTTCATAGGCCACTTCTACATAATTTTTCACGGCTGATCCTTCTCCTGTACTTCTTCCATATATTGTTTCAGTCTGGAAACCGTCTCTTCCAGCCCGTTATACAGGGCCAGTTTCCGCATATCCAGTTCCGTATCAATGTCCGGTACTTCCTGCGTGCGGTATCCGACCATTCTGTCTCCATGCAGCAGCCCGGTCCTGATTACAAAATCAGGTTTTATAATATCCACATATCCGTTGGGGATATATACTTCCGGGAAATCCTGCCGCGGAAGGTTTACTTCGTCGCATGTCATCCCTTCCATCAGCGGTGTCAGGTATGTATGTTCTTTTTTAAACCATTTAAACGGAGGGTGTGCACAGATTGAACCGGATCGCAGGGATGTCGCTGTTTTGTCTTTTTGGATCATACGCAGCGCCTCATCTATATGCGCCGGGTTGCGCAGAGGCGTTGTCGGCCTTAAATGGATCAGATATTCCGGTATCTTCCTTTCATGTGTATACAGCCACTCCAGCAGGTGCCTGATAAAATCAATATCCGGCGAATCGTCCTGTGCATATCTGGCAGGCCTTAAAAACGGCGTCTCCGCACCGTACCGCTTTGCCGTTTCCGCTATCTTATGAGAATCCGTACTCACAATCACCCGGCTCACTTTTTCTGCAACTTTCCCTGCCGCTATGGACCAGGCTATCAGGGGATGGCCCTCAAACAGCCTGATATTTTTTCCCGGCACGGATTTCGAGCCTCCCCTGGCCGGTATCACCGCATAGCACATATCTTTTTCAATTTTCTCCAGTAAGCATTTGTCCATTTCAGCTTCCCTTTATCCCTGCCCTTCTAGCCCCGCAGTTTTTTTCTGGTTTCCAGTTCTTTTTCTGAAAGTACTTTCCTGCCGTCCCCCAGGATTGTCTCAATCAGCCGTATATCTTCCGTCAGGCGCAGAAGATCCTTTACGTTCAGCGACGCTGCCTGGTCTGAGCCATACATTGTATTGTCCAGGGTGATATGCCTCTCTATGGAAGTTGCCCCCAGCGCAACCGCAGAGGTGGATACGATTCTTCCCACCTCGTGGCCACTATAGCCCACACTGCATCCATACCGCTGCCGCAGGGCCGGGATCAGCAGCAGGTTGGCGTCCTCTTTTGGCATGGGGTAGGTGCTGTTGCAGTGCAGCAGTTCAAAGGGGCAGTCTCTGTCACGGAATACTTTTACCGCCGCATCGATTTCCTCATAGGTGCTCATCCCCGTTGCTATGAAGGTGTGTTTCCCCTCCCGGGCCACCATCTCCAGCAGTTCCATGTCTGTCAGCATGGCTGAGGCGATTTTATTATGACGCAGGTTGTATTTCTGAAGGAATTCCTGAGCCTGCGTATCCCAGGCGGAGGCGTACCATTCAATCCCTTTTTCCCGGCAGTAGGCGTCTATCTCATCGTATTCTGTTTCCCCGAATTCCAGCCCTTCCTTCTGTGCGCGCTGGGTTGTCCCCCAGGGGGATTCCCGGTAGCTGTCCAGGTATTCTTTTGTATATACTTTTTCGATTGTCCGTTTCTGGAATTTCACTGCATCGCATCCGCACAGGTGTGCCCAGTCGATGAGCTGCCTGGCAATCTCCATGTCGCCGTTGTGGTTGATGCCGATTTCTGCTGTGATAAATACATGCCCTTCATTCTTATTCATATTTTATCTTCTCACTCCCAAAAATTTTACTCTCAATTAATTCACATAAAATATGCCCTGACAATATATGAATTTCCTGTATCCTGGGCACAATTTTAGATGGTACATTTAACACATAATCTGTATAGTCCAGTATCTCAGTTATCTCATCCGGCATTCCTGTAAATAAAACCGTTATGATTCCCAAATTTTTTGCAGCCGCAAATGCATTTATAATATTTTCTGACTTTCCACTCGTTGAAATCCCAATCAATATATCTCCCTTTTTTCCCTGAGCTTCTACTCCTCTTTTAAAGACCTGAGAAAAGTCATAATCATTTCCTATTGCTGTAATAATAGAAGTGTTTGTACTCAACGCTTCAGCAGATAACGGTTCTCTTTCCATATAAAATCTTGATACAAGTTCGGCCGCTATGTGTTGCGCGTCAGCAGCACTTCCTCCATTTCCGCATAACAATAGTTTCCCACCATTTTGATAACACTCAACGATCTTACCCGATATATTTATGAGACTTTCTATAAAAAACTGATTATGCAATATTTGCCGAATTAACTGATTGTGTTCAAATACACGCTCTCTTATCAATTCGTTCATAGTACAATACGTTTTTTTCTTAAAAAAAGAATAAGCCTCAGCAAGACATCCCTCTCCTCCATTTCTGGATAATACAATATCAGAGATTTTTTTTACCTCATCTATTGCATTACCAGGACAAATCGAAATTCCCGCTATCTCCATAGCCGAAATATCATATTTTC
>ERZ778518.1417-NODE-1417-length-16488-cov-5.887848_pt1 | contig 16488 bp, 9 predicted proteins | sample MGYA00510340_ERZ778518 | MGnify/ENA primary metagenome ERZ778518 (study PRJEB29527, sample SAMN07138967) | mouse gut metagenome | material: feces | host: mouse | place: China:Nanjing | collected 2016-01-25 ...
GATTTTCCTCAGTGTGCATTCCGGGAATATGCTGTCTAAACATTCTTTGATTTAAGTTCCGCATATTCCCTACTTGCACACTATCCCCGTGAGCAAAATCATGCCGCTTGGGCGTCCTGATTTTCCTCAGTGTGCATTCCGGGAATATGCTGTCTAAACATTCTTTGATTTAAAGTTCCGCATATTCCCTACTTGCACACACCTCATCCCTGCTCCCTGTCATGGTATGCTTCGTGCAGTCCGTTCTTCACCATATTGTCATAGGCATTAATCATGTGCCGGTTGGCCAGCCGCTCCGCTCTGTCCGCATCCCCGGCCTTAATAGCCTGGAGAATCTCCTCATGCTCCTCGTTGGACTTGGGGCCACGATTCTTGTTGGCCAGAGTCTTTTTTCGCACCCGCAGTACGTATTGGTGAAAATCTTTCAACTGGTGCTCCAGCATTTTGCTGTTACATGCCTCATACATGATATCATGAAAGCGGTTGTCCAACTCTGCCAACTGGTCCAGATGCCCTTTCTGGGCATGGAACTTGGACAGATAGACATTTTCCTCCATTTCCTCCATCTGCTCCTGGGTGATATGCTCCGTGGCCCAACGGGCACAGAGCCCCTCCAAAAGAGAGCGGATCATATAGATATCCTTCACATCCTTCTCCGTGATGCCGGTCACGTAGGCCCCCTTATTGGGAATGATCTGAATCAGTCCTTCCAGCTCCAGCTGGCGGAACGCCTCCCGGACCGGGGTCCGGCTGACCCCTAACTCCTCGCCGATGGCAACTTCTTTCAGTTCCTCATTTTCCTCATATTTGCCGCTCAGAATATCATCCCTGAGCTTGTGAAATACTCTGCCCCGCAGGGAATACTTGTCCGTAACCTCCTGCTTTACATCATAATTACTGCTCATCTCTGCCTCCAATGGTATAACCTTTCTCCGCGCAGATCCGCTCAAGACAAGCTACAATCTCCTCGTCCGTCAGCACCGTCACGCGGCCTCCCGCATATTCTTCGTCCACCCAGGCTTTGATCTCCTTTACCAGCGGGGAAGTCTTCTCCACCTGGCGGTCCTCCTTCAGCCTATAAAAGGTATTGATCCAGTGGGCAATGCCTGCCAATCCGGAGGTATTGGAGATAGCGCAGAGTACCGGGCGGTTCAGAAACTTCTCCGTGTCAAAAATATTGTAAATCTCCTCATTTTTCAACAGGCCGTCCGCATGGATGCCCGCTCTTGTCACATTGAAATTTTTGCCTACAAAGGGAGTCCGGGGAGGGATCTGGTAGCCGATTTCTTTCTCATAATACTCCGCCAGTTCCGTAATCACCGTTGTATCCATGCCATTCAGCTCCCCTTTTAACTGGGCATACTCAAACACCATGGCCTCCAGCGGTGTGTTGCCCGTCCTCTCGCCGATCCCAAACAGGGAAGTGTTGATGCCGGAACAGCCGTAAAGCCACGCGGTAGTAGAATTGGCCACCGCCTTGTAGAAATCGTTGTGTCCATGCCACTCAATCAACTCATGGGGCACCCCCCCATGGGTATGTATGGCGTAGATGATCCCCTGTACACTTCTGGGGATAACGGCGCCGGGATAATTGACACCATAGCCCATGGTGTCACAGGCTCTGACTTTGATGGGAATCCGGTACTCCTTCATCAGCTTCATCAATTCCAGACAGAAGGGCACCACATAGCCATAGATATCCGCCCTGGTGATGTCCTCCAAGTGACATCTGGGGCTGATTCCCTCCTCCAAACAATCCCGGATCACGCTCAAGTAGTGCTCCATGGCCTGCCGCCTGGTCATTTTCAACTTCAGGAAGATATGATAATCCGAACAGGACACCAAAATGCCCGTCTCCTTCATGCCTATCTCCTTCACCAGCTTGAAATCCTCCTTGCTGGCTCGTATCCAACTGGTAATTTCCGGAAACTGGTAGCCTCTCTCCATACACTTATAGACTGCATCCCTGTCCTTCTTGCTGTACAGGAAAAACTCGCTGGCGCGGATCATACCATTGGGCCCGCCCAGCTTGTGCAGATAATCGTAGATCGTCACAATCTGCTCTGTAGTATAAGGAGCCCTGGACTGCTGACCGTCCCGGAAAGTGGTATCCGTAATCCAGATCTCCCTGGGCATATTGTGAGGCACAATCCTGTCGTTAAATGGTATCTTGGGTATCTCCGAATAGGGGAACATATTGCGGAATACATTGGGCTTCTCCACATCGTCCAATATATACATATGCTCCTCGATCTCCAGCAGATTGTTGTGCTGGTTCATAGTCACCGGTCGATTCTGGAAGGCTTCGTTATCTCTCATGTTCTCTCCTCCTGTTTTCAGTTACACATTCTTACGCTGCAAGTGCGCAAGGCAGATGCCGCCTGTATAAGTGTATACAATTATACCGAGGATGTCAATGTTTTTTTCTCATTAATCTCTTCTCCGCATTACCATTCCCAGCCCCGTAGGATTTCAACTCCGGACAGGTAAATGTTCCTGATAAAAACGTTTGAACACGTAACGGATGCCAGCAATTTCTGTGAGGCTATTTTCAAGCCTGGCATCCGTCACATGTTCAACAGTGAAGAAACGTGTTCGGGCAGGAATAATTATTTATCGGGAACTGTAGTAACTTCCCCATGCCATCAGGTTATTGTCTTTCAATTAATATCCGATAGGCATCCCGGACATTTTTTTGCGCTGTCTTTATCATACTCTAAATTAATCTCGGATTCGATATTTCGTGCCTGTTTTTTCCGTTCTATGGCATTAACGGGCCAGTGACGTTTTTCAGGAAATTTATGTATATTATTTTTTCCTTTCACTCGGCCCCCTTTCACGCAAAAAAAGCCCGCACACAAAGCTACTCATACAGCACACTTTACATTACGGGCCCCATCCAATATTGCGTAAACATTATTTGCTGTATTTTTTACTCTTTAATCATCATGTATTATCTCTTCCCTGTACTCTCTTATAAATTTCTCGTGCCAAAAAACCGCTTAACACTTGGTTCCCTGCCAGAAAGCTTTGAAAACACTCGTAGAGGACCTGCAACTCCTCTCCCGCTGCCTTCTTCGTGACATAACTTATTCCTTCCGCCAGCCTGTCATATTCCTCCGTCCAATTTAAAGCCTCGGCATACGTTCTGCCTCTTTTTTGCTCATTGGAGATTACCGCGTCTAAAAGCTCGTACAATTGTAATGCGTCAAATCCGTTCTCCCATGCCTCCAAAACCGGCCGGAACAGGTCAAATATATCTATAAATCGAGACATCCTGACCCGCAATATCTTGTTTCCATCCATGAATCCCAATATATTCATTATCTGGTTTTCATAATCATATGTAAGAACATACTCTATGCTTTTCAGAAATTCATCTACTGCCTTCTGGCTCTCGTTCGCTTTGATTTTCCTGCATTCGATTCTGTCAAGCAGCGCCTCTTCCAACTCAAACTCCCAGTCTTCTTCCAGTACCTGAAATTCGCCTAAACACTCTTTTGCCTTTTGGAGCATCTGAGAAGAATCTCTGACGATTTTGCCTTTTTCCTCTTTTTTTTCCTGCCTTCGGCAGTTCTCAATGTAATCCCTTCCCAGTCTGCTCAGAGAATAATACCGCCTTTTCCCTTCGCTTTCACTCTCCAAAAGAGGGTACCGGAATCCCTCAAAGTTTAATAGAATGTTCGCCAAAGAAGCCGTTGAAGTACCCACCGCCTTGGCTAGTTCTCCTTGGGATAATTTACGTTTAGGATAAAGTGCAATCAGGATCTGTTTTCGTTTCCTAGATATAAAATCGTCAATTAGTTCTTTCACTTCTTCCGATAGTCCCACGTCTTTATTCATTTTTTCCGCTTCCATATTGTTTTTTAGTTCACTTCCTTTCCATTTTCTATCCTCTGTATATAGCTTTTTATATAATTTTTCTGTTTACAGTATACTTCTATACATTTTCTCTGCCAAGATATCACAAATATGTTACACGTATTTTACAAAATCATCTTTAATATTACTAACCTTTTTCATAATCCATAAATACATTCAATACACTTTTATAATTTACATTTCACTTTATATACTCTACCCGGAATAAGCAGAATCAAAACGTAATATCCAAATGTTTTCTCTGTTCATGTGGACTGTGTGAGGCACTGTGCAACGGCATATACAGGAAGATGTCCTGACAGATCCGGCTTTTTATGATTAGCGGGGCATAGGAAGCGCCTAATTGTATCATTTTAATAAACCGCTCAGGTTCACCATCCCCCACCCCTGCTGATTCCAAGGAGCCCCCAGATCCCGGGCCGAGTAGATCAGCCGGTCCCTTACCTGGTCATTGGACAGATAGGGCTCATTCTGTAACAGCAAGGCCACACATCCTGTCACGATAGGTGTCGCCATGGAGGTTCCGCTCTTGACCACATAGTACTGCGGGCGCCTCCCTCTTTGCCAGAACGCATTGCAGGACATGATATCTGTCCCCGGAGCCACCAGATCCGGCTTACGGATACGGCTCCCTTCCTGTCCCCGGCCGGAGTACAGACTACAGCTGCCGGAGTCGCCCCGACGGTAGCTGCCGTCGTGGCAGCCCACCATAATCACTCTCTCCCCTGTACCGATGGCGGATATTGTATTCTCTCCCGGCCCTTTATTGCCCGCTGCACAAACTACTACCAGTCCCAGCTTCCACAGGCGCTGCACCGCCTCCGCCAGAGCGGATACCTTCTCCCGGTCCCTGAGCTGGCCGATCCCCACCGAGATATTGACCGCCCTGATATCATATCGCTTATAAATTTTTTCCACAAAAAGCAGGCCTTGCAGCATATGTTCCATGCTTCCGTCCCCCTGGTGATCCAGCACCTTGCATACCACTAGGCGGCTGTCCGGCGCAATCCCCCGGTACCTGCCGTCAGACATTCTGCCGCTGCCACATAAAATGCCGCACACATGGGTCCCGTGGCCATTGTCATCATAACATACCGTCTCCTGTCCCTTCCCCCGCACGAAATCATAAAAAGCCACCTGCCGCCCCTCCAGGTCCGGATGCACAGCCATGCCCGTATCCAGAACCGCTACCGTGATTCCATGCCTTTGCCAGGATTTTAAATCTATATGTTGTGCCCCAATCTCCTTTCTGACACGCTGCATTTCCGTCCTTCCCCCGTTCCTGTCTCTCTGACAGACAACCGCAAAACTTCCTTATGCAATCACCTATCCCTTTATAAGATATGCCACTGAGAAGTAATCTGCTATATAGGACAGAAACAGAAAGATAATCCACAAACAAAAACGGCGTGAATAAATCACGCCGTTCTCCTTTTCCGTTGAAACAATAATATTGCCAGGCCAGAGGCCAATAGCCCTGTTCCAAGTACCCATTTGGGGTGTATAAAATCTCCAGTATCCGGAGAATCGTCCCTTTTGCCATAGCCAGTGATTACCACCTGGCCGTCCACTACATTTCCTTGGGCAAACATGGCTCCGCTTCCATAGATTCCATATACCGACAGATAATCCGTGCTAAACTGTATCTGCTGTCCATCGTTTACCATGTCCAGAAATTCCAGTTGCCCGTTGCGATCCAGCGTAACCAGACGCAAATCCTGATTCTGCAGCTGCTGCGGCAGAGGCATTGTCACTTCCAATGCCTGTTTGCCCAAGCGGGAAATGGTTCCGCCGCTCTCGCCTTCATAGAGCCTGAGCGTATAACACAGAGTATCCATAGGCATTCCCTGTTGGTAAATTCTTCTGTAAGCAGCGTCCAACTCTGGTACTTCCCCGATCCCGGCCAGCATCTGCACTTGCAGCAAATCTCCCTGGCCTTGAGGGGATAACTGGGCCTGAAGCTCCGCATCCCCGCTCACAGTCAATCCCTCACTCTGAGGAGCCTGCCACTTGGGTATCAGGTAATTCATCTTCTCCATTCCCTGTTGTGCATAACTCTGCCCGTCAATCAAAACCGACTCGCTCCAGGACCTGCTCTGTACCTCCGCAACTGTCATATAAGTGGCGTCTGTCACAAAGACATCCGTCCCCAAATGACCCATAATACCCTTGTATACAGTCTGTCTGCTGTCCAACACTGTCCCTTCCGTTTCCTGGCCAGTCAGGTTATTATATGCCAACAAATACTCTACGCCGTCAAAGGCATTGATTCGATACCCCTCGTTGGAGCGTCTGTCCGCAGAAAGCTCCTGTCCCCTCGCGGGAATCCTCCCCTGCAGCAGCGCTACACCGCCTATGTTCTCCCGAGCAAAGGCCCCCAGGCCGACGCTCTCCACCGTATCCGGCAGCACAATCCACTCCAGCGGGCAATGGTAAAAGGCCCTGTCACGAATAATGCGTACCCCTGACATACCTAAAAGCTGTGTCAAACTGCTGCAATTCTCGAAGGCTCCCTCCCCGATAATCTCCAGAGAGTCCGGCAAGGACACGGAGACGATCTCCGTATGTCCCTGAAATACTTCAGGACCGATCTGCCGTATTCCTTCGGGAACCTGAACCTGAGTACTATTCCCCTTGTAGGCAATCAAAATACCGTCGCCCGCCACCAGGAAATCACCTGTTCCCTGCTCATAAAACTGTTTAACCCAGGCGGTATTATCGAATGCTTTGGGGGCAATATGGGTGATGGTAGCAGGCAGCTGCACCTGGGTAAGGGAGTCACAATGGTAGAACGCACCATACCCAATGCTGCTCACCCCCTCCGGAATGACCACTTCCTGCAGACTGCTTCTGGCAAAGGCAAACTCGCCGATCTCTTCCAAGCCCTCCGGCAGATTAAGACTTCCTATATTTTGGTAGCCATAATAGGCCCTATCCGCCAACACCCTGCCATCTATCAAAGTGTATTTTACAGTTCCCTTGCTCTTTTCTGTAGTATATTCCTGCATGGAAGATCGTCCCGACTGTGATTCCTGCCCGCCAGGCTGAATCCCGCTTATCTCCCCGTCCGTCACATTGGGCTGGGTATTGTCCATAAATACCACCGCCATATTCCCTACCACAGTGGTAGTTCCCAGTTCCTTGCCGGGAACATTAAAGGATGGCTGGTCAGTAATACCGTTAATACAGCCCAATATATTCTCCAGAAAGCTCCCTGATGCATCTCCCTGGGAATCGGGCTGCGCAGCAGTCTCATTTCCCTCCAGAGGGGCCGGAGTGGGCGGTGTAACCACCTCCTCGTACTCGTCAATATCCTCATACTCCGGCATTTCCTTCCGCTTTTCCGCAAAATACAGAGCAAAACGCTCTCCCTCTGTACCGGCATCATAAGCTATCTCCAGCCGATAACAACCGTCAAAAGCAGTATCATGCACAGAGCGCACAGTATAGGGAATCCTGATATTTCTCAGAGAAACGCAGTCTGCAAAGGCACTGATGCCGATCCGTGTAATATTGTCAGGAAAAGAGATCGTCCGAAGTTCCGGGCAATTGGAAAAGGCATAGTCCCCTACCTCGTAAAGTCCCTCTCCCAAGTTCACCTGCTCCAGATGATCGCATCCCCAGAAAGCATAGGGATCTATCCTCTCTACATTCTTCGGAATCGTCACCCTGGTGATCGTGGTATTGTTTTGGAAGGCGCCCTCCCCAATCACTTTTACAGTAGACGGAACAGACACGTCAGTTGCCGTGCCCGTGTAGCCGATCAGCGTACTTCCGTCCATTTTAAAATCGGAAGCGGATGATGCATCCGCCTCCGGTACAGGAATCTGCATGATCAGGACCGCCGTTATAATTAGCACTATCCCTATCACATTCCACTTAATTTTCATAATACCCTCTTTTATCTTGCCGCCGCTACTTTCACCGGCACGGCTCTTTTATCCTTCTTGATGAACAGCATGAAGGAGATACATGCCAGGCCCATAGCCAGGAACCACTTTGGATGGATTCCGTCGCCTGTCTTGGGCGTACTGTCCTGAATTGTTCCTGCGGACAAATCCGTAGTATCCACATAGATCACATAAGGTGAAAAATGGGTGGCTGTAAAGCTGATGCAAGGCACTCCGTCTATTGTAGTAAACTTAGGTGTCAATTTCTCCAATCTGTTATTTACCACGCTGGCAACCTTGTTATTGCCGGCATAAGGGATCAGAGAGTCCGGAATCGGCAGAGTAATATCCACTGCCAGACCGGTGGTATCGGTGATCTTGGTTGTTCCCGTGGAATCATAGAGACTGATATCCATAGGGAAGTAGGAAATATTCGTCAGTTCACCATACTCGTTCATCAGCGCCTTCAGTGCCGCCTCAGTAGCATTGGCATCCTCCGAAATCTTCACTACAAAATTATCTGAGGAGCCATTCACCGTCACGGAAGCCTTTCCTGTGTTGGACAGGCCATTCTTGGTGATTACAAGTGTCGTGCCATTGCCGGTATTTGTTGAGGTTCCGCTGCCGTTACCGTTGCCGTTGCCGGTAGTGCCGTTAGGCCGTGTGACGGTACTGCTATTGCCCATGTTGGTCTTCGACTTGTAATTGGCCGTCATAACCACATTGGACGCAGGCATAATCAACACGGTTCCCATTGCGTCCTTGCTGGCCACCACTGCAGTGGCAGGCTCCACTGTCCAGCCGCTGAACTCCGAATTGTTGCTGGGGTTATCCGCAATTACGATAACCTGAGCGCCCACTACATAGCTGCCGGATCCGGAACCGTTCCGTACAGTCAGCGTATAGATACCCGGTACGGGACTGGGAGACGGCGTCGGCGTCGCATTCGGATTCGAAGGCGCAGGTGTAGCTGTGGCCCCGGGAGTCGGTGTTGCTCCCGGTACGGGAGTCGGTGTTGCGTTCGGATTAGGTGTTGCATTCGGGTCAGGTGTAGGTGTAGGCGCCCCCGGTCCCGAATAATCATACTGAGCGTATGTGTCCACATTTCCTGTGATGTTTGAAACATCGGGCAGCCATCCGGTAAAGCTATAACCGGGCCGCGTAGGCACCTGCGGATTAGTAACCATCTCTCCCGGCGCAATACGCTGGGTTGCAATCAGCTTGTCGTTACGGCCGGTCTCTTCGTTCCAGGCATAGAAATTCACTATATACCTGGTCTCGTCAGAGTCAATTTTGTCATATCTCGCAATTACTGTTGTATCATGCTGAATATTGGTAATGGGAGGCGCCCAGCCCACAAAGCGGTAACCTTCCTTGGACGGCACCACAGGAGCCTTTGCGTCCTCACCGGGGAATACACGGTCGGTTCCCAGTACGGTCACACCGTCTTCATCCATAAAGGTGACTGTCACCTTGGACTCCTCCAAGTCATTTGCCTTATAACGGGCCTCAATAGTTGTATCTCTGCCGATTCCCTCATAGCTGGGATACCAACCCTGGAAGGTATAACCTTCAAATACAGGCAGCTTATCATTGGGCGGAACAGCGTCCTCGCCAAGCAATATCTCCTGAATATCCAAAGTATCGTATTCGCCGACCGGATTCGCAGGATCCTTGGGAGCCACAAATGTAACTTTTACATACACCTCTAAAGGCTTATCTATAGGGTTGATGTTACTGTTGCTGGGACTGGTGGCGTACATGTAGGCAGTACTGGGATTTTCACAGGAAAACTCAATAGTGTGAGGCTCATCCCTGTAGATACCGTCCCACTCTACACTCGGATCATTCGGAATACTCGTATCCGTTGCCACGTCTCTGGGACTGTTGCCGGTAGTATTGAACGCCTTGGGGTCTATATAGCTGACACTGGACGGAATCTCCACCGCGCTGATCTTGCTGTTCTTAAACGCGTTCTCTTTTATCTGCTGGCAAGTTTTGGGCAGATATACGGCAAACAACTCATTGGTCAATCCGCCGCTGGTATTCTTGCTTTTATCTGTAGTGTCTCCGGCGAAGGCATACTCGGGCACCTCTGTGATGCTGGATTCTTTCAGATCCACAATGCCCACACCCGTATTGAAAAATGCCTCCTTTGCAATTCCTATGACACCGGCCAGTTCCTCAGCCTTCACGGAGGTGGAACCGCTGGTTCTGCCCCTGGCCTCCAGACACTCCGCCACCGTGCTCTTGGCTCCATTATTCAGACCATAGATAATCGAATTTTCGCAGCGGAAATTGGGACCGTCCTGAAAACTCACATAGCTGACATTCTGACAGCCCGCGAAGGGTCTTACGCCCATGGTATTTACATTGGCCGAGATTTCCACTGTCTCTAAATTTGTACAATCTTTAAAAGCATAATCGCCGATGGAGGAAGTGTCTCCTAATATATACAGTTCCTTCAGGTTCGTACATCCCTCAAAAGTGTTTGGCAGAATTTCGGCAATCCCCCTGGTGGTAATGGTTTTATCCCTGCTATCCTTTGACTCTTTATCCTTAAACAGGCCATCCTTCACAGACTCAATTCCCTGGGGCAGTTCAATATTGAGAGCGGAATTAATAATCTGCCTCTGGTAGTCTGTCAGGGTCTGAGGATCTCTGTCATATACCGACACCGCTTCCTTCGCTGCGTCAACATACTCTTGCGTCATATAAGGAAATGTTGTGAGATCATAGGTACTCAATTCCGCGAATATAGGATAATCTATCAATTCATTCTTATCGGTCTCCTCATTGTACTTCACGGTCAAATTGGTAGGCCATCCACTGTAGTAAGTGATATAGGTGCGCTGCTGGCTGCCCGCGTTGATGTTGTTACTCGGATCCATAGCATAGACAAAAGGGCCGCTGGCATAGGATATATCCCCGGTAAAGCTCAGTGTCGGAACGTCAGCCAGATTACTGTCTGCGCAATCTCTATGGGTATTTGTACTTACATCCTGCGTTTTAAAAGCATTGGCGCCAATTGCGCACTGCACCGGACTTTCAAAGATCACATCCTTCAGATTATGACAGCCCCTGAAAGCATTCTCCTCAATCGTCAGCACGGAGGAAGGGATTGTAATCTTTTTCAGGGCGCAGTTATTCTGGAAACTGGTAGAATTAATGGCCGTAATTCTGTAAGGTCCAATCGTAGACGGCATCTCAACAGTAGACATGCCATTATCCAAGTGGCAGTAAATCAGTTGATTGCTGGAATTAACCCTGTAAATCGCTTTCTTGGTTGGATCATCAGGATCCTTTATTACTATCTCATATACATCCTGATTCAGATATTTAAAGGCAATACTGTTGTCATTGGCTGTCTTATGCAGCGTATCATTAAGCGGTGTATCGCCGGTATACGCCGTATTAACTCCCTCAAAATAGAATGTAGCAGGCACACTGTTCTTAAAATCTTCAAAAGTATAATCAGGACCGTCAACAGAATTCTTACTCTCCACAAAATTTGCCTGCTCGTTAATCACAGTGACAGACTGCAGCGCACTGCATCCATATACCATGCTGAGCCCCAATTTTTTGCTCGTTACATTGCTGGGAATAGTCAGGCTGGTCAGACTGCGGCAATTCATAAAAGCATGCTCGCCAATAGTATCCAATGCCTTTATCTCGTTTTCATCATATAAGCCAATCTCCGCCAAAGCATAACAATTCTCAAATACACCATCTCCGATTTTCTTCACTGGCACGGGCATATTAAACGATCTGAGACTCTGACAATTATAGAAAGCATGATCTCCTATCTTCTCCAGATTGCTATGGGGATCCACATTGATCTGTCTTATATTAATACAGCTGTCAAAGGCATGGTTGCCAATAGCCTTCAGACCATTACCCAATGTTATGCTCTGCAATGAACTGCAATCCGCAAAAGCATAATTGCCAATGCCTATGAGATTTTCTCCCACACTCAAATTAACGACATTGCCGCTTTTACCTTGGAAAACACCCTTCTGGGTGCTGTTGTTATCATATGTAATCCACGGTCCTATTGTTGTTACGCCGCCGGTACCGGTTGTCACTGACTGATTGCCGATATAGGCCACGGCAACATGTGTGATCCACTGCTTTTCTTCGTTAACGCCGACCCGTTCAAAATGATTGCTGTTCGTGCTGTCATAGTTATTGTTATCGAGTTTATTTCCATTTTCATCGGTATCCTTGAGGGTGTAGAAATCCTCCAACTGATATTCGCCCCACCCATTTGCGTTTTTATCACTATAATAGCATGGCAGATACTCTGATCTGACTATCGGTTTTTCCGGGTCATTAACAGATACTGTCTTCGTTATAGTGACATATACCGGGTTACCGCTCAAATCTGTGACATATACCGGGTTGCCATCGCCATCCACCTTGGGGGTGCCATCACTATTCGTATCCTGCAGCGGTTTCCTAAAATTCAAATCGCCCGGCGAACACCCGTCTACCTCCACTTCCCTGCCATCGGTCAATACATAAAACTGCCTTGACTCCTGCTTCTGCTCATAAGTGGGATTTCCATTAACATCCAACACCGGGGTATCCTTCCTCCAGAACAGGAAATTACCTGCTTTGCCCACAGCTACATATCCTCTTCCGCCCGATCCTAAATTGGACGTAAACAGATCGTATACCTCCACCTCGTTTGGTATAACCAAAGTATTGCCTTCCAGATTAGTAGGGGGATTGTATCCCACAATCACCGCGTTCCTTGTTCCGTCATGCGGATTATGGCTGTCATCCGACACATACGCGAACTGGAATACGCCGTCACCCGTAGCATATACTTTTTCATCCGACTTCAGAATAGGAATACCGCTCTCCTTATCACCTACGGTCACTACCAGGTCCCCCGCTGATTCCCCGGATGCCTGCAGTCCATCCACAGGGATCGCCGCCACCGCAATGGCGGATGCCAGAAACAGCGCTCCCAGAGTCTTCCTCACTCTTTTTCTTAATCTTCTGCTCTTCATAATCTTTGCCATCTTAACAACCATTTCCTTTCCAATGACTGTCCTATCAAGTCTTTATATTGTCTGCCCCGTCGGCGTTATATATTGCCTTTTCCAATCAGCTTCCGACCCGTTTGGCCACCACAACGAATCTCCCGTCGTCCACGTAGTAATCACAGGTGGACAGTGTCAGCAGGCGATCCCCATAGCTGGCCGTCACTCCCGTGTCATACAGGGACATAGACGCCATTTCCTGCATGTTGGAGTTGAACTCCTGCTCACTCCCTGCGTCTATAAACTGATAATACTTAAAGACCACGTCTTCCTCGCTGTAGATTTTTGAGCGGAACACATACATGACTTCATATGTGCCCTTCTCGTAAATCGAATCAAACTGAATCACCGGATGTTCCTTATAAAACTCCTCCGAACTGTATTTGTCCAGCGTACCGAACATATTGCCGCTCTTCATATGGTGGCCATAGATAATCAGGTTGGTGCTGGGCTCCAGCACATCGCAGTCCTTATCCAGGAAAAGCGCCCCGTTCCTGTCTGATTGCTGATTGAAGTTATGATTCAGGAAATACTCATTGTTCGTAGTCTGCATGACAGGGTAATCTATTTTTGTATCGTCAATTTTCAGCCATCCGATAAGTCTTTTATTACTATTATATAAATTTTTATATTCATCCAGAACTTCCGGGATCACCCGCTCCCCCTCCTCCGTGTAATGAATCAGGGGGCTGACGGTCACCTCTTGTACCAGTAAATCCTGCTCCTTCTCCTTGTACGCCGCCAGACGGGCAAACTCCCGCTCTGTTCTGGACGCCTGATAGGTGTATATGCCAAAATATCCCAAGCACACCACAGCCACCACGCTGCACAGCAGGGCCAGTCTTTTCCGGATTTTCTCCCGGCGCCTGAGTTCCTCCTGCACATATTTTTCCATCTGGTCGTCCTGTCCCGTACCTCCTGGCGGGGGCTGCGCTGTCCCCTTTCTGCCCGGAGACTGCCCGGAAGACTTCTTTGCGGCCTGCTTCCCCTTTCGCTTACCCGCGCCGGAAGGCGACTTATTCAACTGCTGCAGAGCCTCCTCCGCCTCCTCCATAAAGTCCTGCCCCAGCAGGGTGAGGAAAGGGTACTTTTTCTGTTGTAATGCCTTGACCAGCTGGGAAAGCTGACTGCGATTCTGAAAGTCTATCTGCTCCCGCAGCCGATCTATCACCTTTTTGTCTCGGAGAGCCCTGCGGTAATCCGCCTCTGTGCGGAACTGTCTCCCCTCCACAATATAAACCTTCTGTGCCATAATCTGCCTAGTCTGCTCCTGTCCTTGTCAGAAACATATGTATCCACATTCATTTCATATCACTTTTATTTTACTATATGTTCAGATTTATGCAAGTGTTTTTCGCAATATCTTGTAAAGAAATGTGGTCATCCTTCCATATATAGGAAAATCACGAGGCATCTGCCTCGTGACTTTTTACGCATTTGGCTTACTCCGTCGCCTTCTCCACACGGCTGATGGCCGATTTTTCCATAGGAATACGACAGTTCTTGTTGCTGCCAAACTCCACGATCACCGTGTCGTCTGCGATATCAATCACTACGCCGTAGAAACCTGCCGTAGTCAATACGCTGTCACCGATCTCCAGCGCCGCCAGCATGGCCTGCACTTTCTTCTGCTCCTTTTTCTGGGGTCTGAACAGAACAAACCAGATGGCTAGGAAAAACAGTCCGTAAACAAGAACCATAGCCAACATACTACCCGCACCGCTGCCTGCCTCGGGAGTTGCCGTCACTCCTTCGCCGGTTAATAAAATGCCCATATTTATTTTCCTCCTGTTTAGAGTCTCGCACTCATTTTATTACTATACACAATATTCTGTCTTGGGACAAGTGATTTCGCTGAAAATTAAGAAAAACTTTATTATGTTCCTAAGACAGTTCCCCGGTCATCCTCTCCAGTTTCTCCTTTTTATAGGATGCAAACCGGCCCAGATCCAGGGCATCCCGGATCTCTGTCATCATCGTATTGTAAAAATATAGGTTGTGTAACACGCACAGCCGCATTCCCAGCATCTCCTTGGCCTTCAGTAAATGCCGGATATATGCCCTGGAATAGCGTTTACAGGCAGGACAGCCGCAGCCCTCCTCGATGGGACGCTCGTCCAACTCATACTTGGCGTTGAACAGATTGATCTTGCCATGGTTGGTATACAGGTGCCCATGTCTGCCGTTTCTGCTGGGATAGACACAGTCAAAAAAGTCCACGCCCCGCTCCACGCCTTCCAATATATTGGCCGGGGTCCCCACTCCCATGAGATAGGTTGGCTTGTCCACCGGCAAATAGGGCACTGTTTCATCCAAAATATGGTACATTTCCTGGTGGGTCTCCCCCACGGCCAGCCCGCCTACAGCATAGCCGTCCAAGTCCAATTCCCGGATGCGCTTGGCATGTTCAATGCGGATATCGGCATAGACAGCCCCCTGGTTGATGCCAAAGAGAAGCTGTTCTTTATTGATGGTGTCCTCCAGCCCGTTCATCCGCCGCATCTCCCGCTTACAGCGCTCCAGCCACCGGGTGGTGCGCTCCACGGACGCCTGAACATAGGACCGCTCCGCCTTGCTGGGGGCACACTCGTCAAAGGCCATGGCAATGGTGGACGCCAGGTTGGACTGAATCCTCATGCTCTCCTCCGGCCCCATGAAAATCTTGTGCCCGTCGATATGGGAGTTGAAGTACACCCCCTCCTCTTTGATCTTGCGCAGTCCCGCCAGGGAAAATACCTGAAAGCCGCCGGAATCCGTGAGAATGGGCTTGTCCCAGGACATGAAGCGGTGCAGTCCTCCCATCTGTTTTACCACATCGTCCCCCGGACGCACATGCAGATGATAGGTGTTGGACAATTCCACCTGGGTGCCGATCCCCTCTAAATCCTCCGTGGACACAGCGCCCTTGATGGCCGCCGCGGTGCCCACATTCATGAATACCGGAGTCTCTACCACACCGTGTACGGTGGACAGACGCCCTCTCTTGGCCCTGCCCTCCATTTTTAATATCTGGTACATCTAATCTACATCCTCCGCAAACTCTTCCAAATGTAAGTTTATGCTCCATGAAAATCATGGTAGCCGTCGCTTATTCTTGTTTATCTTAACACAGCTTTTATGAAATCGCATCATTTTTTTACTAAAAGTTGCTATTTTTTTTTCAATTCGCTATAATCTATATATTCAGTAATTAAATCTTGCGCACAAACCAGATAAACGGCATGAGTGGTTGTGTAATTTGACTGGCAAGAATTATACTACATAACGCCAGAATTTACCGTACTGTATTGGTTAAACGTATATGGCTGGCGTTATGTAGTCAGGTTACTCGGAAATTTTAACTGTTAAGCAGTATAAATGCCGTTTATATATAGAAAATGTTATGGACATATAAATATCGGATAAGGAGAAAATGTTATGGCTGGATCAACTTTTGGCAATTTATTTCGAATCACCACCTGGGGAGAGTCCCATGGACCGGCTCTGGGAGTAGTCATCGACGGCTGTCCCGCAGGACTGGCTTTGGAGGAGGGGGATATCCAGCGCTATCTGGACCGGCGCAAACCCGGTCAGAGCAAAATCACTACCTCCCGCAGCGAGGCGGACCAGGGGGAAATCCTCTCCGGCGTCTTCGAAGGCCGCACTACAGGCACCCCCATCTCCCT
>ERZ778518.1422-NODE-1422-length-16405-cov-4.077920_pt1 | contig 16405 bp, 13 predicted proteins | sample MGYA00510340_ERZ778518 | MGnify/ENA primary metagenome ERZ778518 (study PRJEB29527, sample SAMN07138967) | mouse gut metagenome | material: feces | host: mouse | place: China:Nanjing | collected 2016-01-25 ...
CAAGGACGCCTGTGCCGACGACGCCCTCTGGCTGGTGGCCGGCATTGTCCAGTACATCCGCGAGACCGGGGAGCTGGATTTCGCCGACGAGGTGATCACCTACGCCGACGGCGGCGAGGGTACGGTCTACGAGCACATAGAGCGCATCCTGGACTTCTCCGCCCGGCAGGTGGGGGCCAACGGCATCTGCAAGGGCCTCCGGGCCGACTGGAACGACTGCCTGAACCTGGGGGGCGGCGAGAGCGCCATGGTCAGCTTCCTGCACGTCTGGGCCATCGGCCATTTTACCGCCCTGGCCCGGCGGCTGGGCCGGACGTCGGACGCGGAGCGCTGGGAGGCTGTGGCCTGCCGCATCAAAGAGACCTGCGAACGGGTGCTGTGGGACGGCAAGTGGTACATCCGGGGCATCACCGCCGACGGGCGGAAGATCGGCACCCAGACGGACACCGAGGGCAGGGTCCACATGGAGAGCAACACCTGGGCGGTACTCAGCGGCGCGGCGGACCGCGCCCGGGGCCTCTCCGCCATGGACAGCGTGGACGAGTACCTCTTCACGGAGTACGGCCTGATGCTCAACGCGCCCTGTTACCGTACCCCCGACGACGGCATCGGCTTCGTCACCCGGGTCTACCCGGGGCTGAAGGAGAACGGGGCCATCTTCAGCCACCCCAACCCCTGGGCGTGGTGCGCGGAGGCGGTGCTGGGCCGGGGGAGCCGCGCCATGAAATTTTATAATGCCTTGTGTCCCGCCCTGCAAAATGATAGAATAGAGGTGCGGGAGGCGGAGCCCTACACCTACTGCCAGTTTGTGGTGGGACGGGACCACACCGCCTTCGGCCGGGCGCGGCACCCCTTTATGACCGGGTCCTCCGGCTGGGCGTACTACGCGGCCACCCAGTACCTGTTGGGCGTCAGGCCCGATTTCGACCATATGACGGTGGACCCCTGCGTCCCGGCGGACTGGCGGGCGTTCACCGTGAACCGCCGCTGGCGGGGGGCGATGTATCAGATCCATGTGACCAACCCCGATGGCGTGGAGAAGGGGGTCGCCTCCTTCCGGGTGGACGGCAGGGAGGCCGACAGGATCCCGGTCCGTCCCGCGGGCAGCGTGTGCCGCGTGGACGTGGTTATGGGATAGAGAAAGAAAGGAGCACAAAAGATGATCCGATTCGGAACGGGCGGCTGGAGGGCCGTGATTGCGGACGAGTTTACCAAGGAGAACATCCGGCTGGTGACGGCGGGACTGTGCGCACTGATGGAGCGGGAGGGCCACGGCGGCGCGTTGGTGTGCGTGGGCTATGACCGGCGGTTCCTCTCCAAGGAGTCCGCCCACTGGGCTGCGGAGGTGCTGGTGGGGTATGGCTTCCGCCCCCTGGTGGTGAACCGCTCTGCGCCCACGCCCCTGATCATGTTCACCGTCAAGCAGATGAATCTGCCCTACGGCCTGGCCGTGACCGCCAGCCACAACCCGGCCATCTACAACGGCATCAAGGTCTTCACCGCCGGTGGGCGGGACGCGGACCAGACGGTCACGGGGAGGATCGAGGAGGAGATCGCCCGCATCCGCCCGGAGGACGTGCGCAGCGTGGACTACGACCAGGCCCTGGCGGCGGGGGACGTCCGGGAGATGTATCCCTTCAACGAGTACGTGGACAGCATCCTCCGGTTCGTGGACGCGGAGGCCATTAAAAACTCCCGCCTGCGCATCGCCATCGACCCCATGTACGGCGTCAGCCAGAGCTGCCTGAGGACCATCCTGCTGACCTGCCGGTGCGACGTGGACGTGATCCACGAGCAGCACGACACCCTCTTCGGCGGGCGGATGCCCGCCCCCAGCGCCGAGGCGCTGACGCTGCTGAGCAGCTACGTGGTGGAGAACCGGTGCAGTCTGGGTATTGCCACCGACGGGGACGCGGACCGCCTGGGCGTCATCGACGAGAACGGGGCCTACCTCCATCCCAACACCCTGCTGGCGCTGCTGTACTACTACCTGGTGAAGTACCGGGGCTGGAAGGGCCCCTGCGTGCGGAACAACTCCACCACCCATCTGCTGGACCGGATGGCCCAGGACCTTGGGGAGACGTGCTACGAGGTCCCCGTGGGATTCAAGCACATCTCCGCCAAGATGGCCCAGACGGATGCCGTCATCGGCGGCGAGTCCTCCGGTGGCATGGCGGTGCGGGGCCACATCGCCGGGAAGGACGGCATCTACGCCGCCGCCCTGCTGGTGGAGATGCTGGCGGTCACGGGAAAATCCGTGTGCCAATTGTACGAGGAGATTGTGGAGCGCTACGGGCGTCTGTACTACGAGGACGCCGCCTTCACCATGACCCCCGCCCGGAAGCAGGAGCTCCAGGAGCTGCTGTTCACCCAAAAGCAGCTGCCGGACTTCGGCGCCGCGCCGGAGAAGGTGGACCGGGGGGACGGCTGCAAGGTCTGGTTCCCCGACGGGAGCTGGATCATCTGCCGGTTTTCCGGCACGGAGCCGCTGCTGCGCATGGCGGCGGAGGGCAGCACTCAGGGGCAGGCCAAGGGCTATATCCAGCTCTGGAGGAACGCGCTGGGTCTATAATCCTTTTGCTGTTCCGGAATTTCCGCCCGGTAACGATACTGCACGTTTAATCGGAGAATGGTATGAAAAGAGCGAAGACATCGCTGAAGACGGGCCTGGTGACCACGATCGTCATCTGCTGGCTGGTGCCGATCGTGATTGTGGTGACGCTGATGGGCATCCTGCTGGGGCGCAGCTATCAGCAGTCCGCCCAACGCGAGATCCGGGCGGACATGGAGAGCGCCGCCGAGCTGGTGCAGCTGCGCCTTCAGCAGGCCGTGGACGACTCCAAGCAGGTGTCCTATGACGGCGTGGTGCGCAGTGCCTACCGGGAGTATCTACAGGACGGCTATGGAATCTCCCTGTTCCGGGCGGTGAACGACTACCTCAGCCAGCGCCTGTCCCGGGACAAGAAGTATCAGGCCGTTTTTATCACCTTCTGGAGCGACGGCATCGCCCAGTCCTATACGCTGGGCGGCAGCGCTGCCGGTCGGGGGGTTACCCGGCTTATCCAGGAGCACACGCCCGCGATTCTGGAGGAAATGAGGGACGCGGATACCAAAATCCGGTTCTTCCTGCTGGACGGGGAGCTATACATGGCGCGGAACCTGCTGGACAGCAGCTTTACCGCCTATGCCACGGTGGCGATGCTCCTGGACCCGGCCCAGATTTTTGATCCCCTGGCGGAACTGGACACCCCCGGCGGGGTGGAGGTCGCGCTGGACAGCTGTACCTTCCTCGTGGAGTCCGGGGGCGTCCTGGCAGAGCAGGAGGAACAGGACGGCGCCCTGACCGGGGTGTCCTACGCCGTCTCGGTGGATGGGCACGACCTCTCCGTCACGGCGCAGACGGAGGAGTACCACCTGTGGCGGGCAAACCCCTGGATGGGCTGGACGGTGGCGCTGGCCGCCGGACTGGTGCTGCCCTTCCTGATTGCGGCTATCGCCCTGTTTTCCCGCCATGTGAGCGTCCCTATGCGTGCGCTGATCCAGGCCAACGTCCGGGTCCGCTCCGGAGAGCGGGGGTATCAGATCGACCAGAGCCCCCCCAATTTGGAGTTCGGGCGGCTCTATGTCAACTTCAACGAGATGTCCCAGGAGCTGAAAAACCAGTTCGAGCGCTCCCTGCTGGAGCAGCAGGCCAGCCAGCAGGCGCAGATCAAGGCCCTACAGTCCCAGATCAGCCCCCACTTCCTCAACAACACCCTGGAGATCATCAACTGGGAGGCCAGGATGGCGGGCAATGACCGGGTCAGCGCCATGATCGAGGCCCTCTCCACCATGCTGGACGCGGCCATGGACCGGAGCAACCAGAGCCAGATCCTCCTGCGCAACGAGCTGGAGTACGTGGATGCCTACCTGTACATCATCCGGGAGCGCCTGGGGGAGGGGGTACATATCTGCAAGGAGATCGACGAGGCCCTTCTGGACCGGACCATTCCCCGGATGATTTTACAGCCCATCGTGGAGAACGCGGTGGAGCACGACATCGCCGCCCGGAACAGTGGGAAGCTCTGGGTCCGGGCCTACAGTCAGGAGGGGCGGACGGTGCTGGAGGTGGAGCACGAGGGCGTGCTGACCGAGGTGGACCGACAGAGCATCCGTGAGCTGCTGTCCGGCGCCCCGGCGGAGGGCCCGCAGGTGGGGCTGCGCAACGTCTGCCAGCGGCTGAGGCTGCTCTATGGGGAGGAGGCGGAGCTGCGCGTGGAGGAGACCGCCGCCGGAACCATCCTGGCCCGGATCGGTCTCCCACCGCCGGGGAATCTACAGCACGAGGAGGAAGCATCGTGAAAAGAATCATTGCCCTGTTGACCGCCGCGCTCCTGTGCCTGTGCGCCTGCGGGGAGCCGACAGAGATGGAGCCGGAGGGGGAGGCGGCCGGAGTGGTCCTGAATGTCGTCACCTCCTTTGGTTCGGACGACGGAAACCGGAGGAACTATGAGGCCGCCATCGCCTCCTATGAGTCCGCCACCGGAAACCAGGTGATGGACAGCTCGGCCAATTCCAACGAGGGTTGGAAGACCACGGTCCTCACGGACTTTATGACGGGCTCGGAGCCGGATGTCCTGTTCTACTTCACCAATGCGGACGCGGATCCCTTCATCCACGCGGACAAGGTGGTCTCCATCGAGGAGATCCGCCGGGAGTACCCGGACTACGCCACCAATATGAAGGAGTCCATGATGAAGGAGTCCTTTGACGGCAGGCACTACGCCGTGCCCGCCTCCGGCTACTGGGAGACCATGTTTGTCAACCGCGCCGTGCTGGACAAATGCGGTGTCCCGATGCCGGGACCGGACTACACCTGGGCGCAGTTCCTGACCGACTGCGCGGCCATCCGGGAGGCGGGGTACACGCCGATTGCCTGCTCCCTGTACGAGATCCCCCACTACTGGTTTGAGTTTGCGGTGATGAACAACGGCTCTCTGTCGAACCACGGGGAGGTCCCCCGGGTGGACGCCGACGGCCGTCTGGTGGATGACGAGGCCGCCCGAAAGTGGATCGCCGCGCTGGAGGACCTCCGGCTGCTCTATGAGAGCGGCTATTTCCCCGACAACACCCTGACCGCCACGGACGCGGAGACGGTGGCCCTGTTCGGCGAGGGGCAGGCGGCGTTCCTGGTGGACGGGTCCTGGAAGGTGGGGTATCTCACGAAGAACTATCCCCACCATCTGCGGGACTATGCGGTCTCCTACGTGCCCGGGAAAGGGGAGCGGGTGGCCTCGGACGCCGTGGGCGGCATCTCGATGGGCTACTTTATCACCCGCAGGGCCTGGGATGACCACGATAAGCGGGAGGCCGCTGTGGAGTTTGTCTTTCACATGACCTCGGAGGAGGTACTCAGCACCTTTGTCACCACGGAGATGACGGCGCTGGTCAACGGCATCGAGACAACGGGGCTCAACTCCCTACAGCAGTCCGCGGCGGACGCAAATATCCATATCACCGGTCTGTCCGGTGCGGTGCAGGATACGATTTCCGGGGAGGCCAAGCGCGCCCTGTTCAACAACGTGCAGCGGGTCGTGACCGGGCAGATGTCCGCCGCGGAGGCGGTAGAGCTGGCCATCCGGTTGAACTGACGCGCGGCGGAGAGAAAAGACAAAACCGGTATATACCGGTTTTGTCTCTCCCCTTGGGAGAGACAAAAAACATCCTTGGAGGCGGGAGAGATGTATCGGGTAGTGTTGATCGACGACGAGAGACGGATCGTGGAGGGGCTGCAAAAGGTCGTCCACTGGTCGGAATACCGCTGTCAGGTGGTGGGCACCGCCGGGAATGCGGAGGAGGGAAGGAGGGTCATCCGGGAGCTGTCGCCCCATATTCTGTTCACGGACATCCGGATGCCGGGGCAGGACGGGCTGTCCATGGTCGCCGGACTGCGCAGCGAGTTTCCGGATATGCAGGTTGTCATCCTGACCGCCTACCGGGATTTCGCCTTTGCCCAGGACGCCATCCGCCTGGGGGCGGCCCGCTTTCTGCTCAAGCCGTCCAAGATCGACGAGATCAAGGAGGCCCTGCAAACCACGGTGGAGCACCTGGACAAGACCGTCGGGGAGGGCGGGGAGGACGAGCAGACCCGCACCGCCGGTAGCTTTCTGGTCAACCAGGCGGTGGACTACATGGAGAAAAACTACCAGCAAAAGCTATCCCTTCAGATGGTGGCGGACTACTGCTATGTGTCCCAGTGGCATCTCTCCAAGCTCCTCAACCGATTTGCGGGCAAGAGCTTCTATGACATCCTCAACTCCATCCGGATCGACCGGGCCAAGGCGATGCTGGCGGACCCCAGTCTGAAAATCGGCGAGATCAGCGAGCTGACCGGCTATGCGGACACGGCCCACTTTGCCCGCACCTTCAAGAAGCTGGTGGGCATGAGCGCCAACGAATACCGGAACTCCCTGCAATAATGCGAGTGCATGAAAAGGCCGCTTGCCGCGCCCATCGGCAGGCGGCCTTTTTATGCGATACTGCCCAGCTTCCCGGCCCCCTCCGCCGCCGGGGAGAGACAAAATGCACAACCAAGGACAAGAAAGGCCAACCGGGTATCGTGACTTGTGGGAAAAATGTTGGTAAAATGTATAAACAGATAGGGCGATTCCTTCCTGGTTTCGTCAATGTGAATATAGAAGAAAGTTGGTGAACAAATGACACGCATACCCGCAAAGAAAAACAAGCCAACTGCATCCTCGCTGTACAAGTTCTCCAAATACAAGAAGACCCTGGTGCTCCTGACGATGGCGGCGCCCACCGCCATCTGGCTGCTGCTTTTGCGCTACCTCCCCATGGGGGGCATTGTCCTTGCCTTCAAGGACTACAAGATCAACCCCCGCAATCCCTCCTTTATCAGCAACCTGCTCAACAGCGAGTGGATGGGGCTGAACAATTTCAAGTTTCTGTTCATGACCGATGATGCCAAGATCATGTTCCGCAACACCCTGGCCTACAATATCGTCTTCATTATTCTCGGCATCATCATCCCGGTGGCCTTCGCCATCATGCTCAACGAGATCACCAAGAAATTCGTGGCCAAGGCCTACCAGACGCTGATGTTCTTCCCCTACTTCCTCTCCTGGGTGGTGGTCAGCTACTTCCTCAACGCCTTCATCGACGGCCAGTACGGCATGATCACCGCCATGCAGCAGGCCGCCGGTGGAACGGCCGTCAACTGGTATTACGAACCGGGGCCCTGGCCGTACATCATCGTGTTTGCCAACCTGTGGAAGAATGTGGGCTATACCACGATGCTCTATCTCTCCGCCATCACCGGCATCGACTCCACCCAGTACGAGGCCGCCTCCATCGACGGGGCCACCAAGTGGCAGCAGATCTGGTACGTGACCATCCCCAACCTGCGCACGATGATCTGCATCCTGTTCATCATGAATGTGGGGAAGATTTTCAACGCGGATTTCGGGTTGTTCTACTCCGTGCCCATGAACAGCGGCGCCCTGTATCCGGTGACCCAGGTGATTGATACATACGTGTACCGGGCGCTGAAGGTCACGGGGGACATCAGTATGAGCGCGGCGGCAGGTCTGCTGCAAAACGTATTGGGCTTCATCTGTATCCTGACCGCCAACACCATCGTCAAGAAGATCGACTCGGATAGCAGCATGTTCTAAGGAGGCGCGATATGACTGGCAAGAAAAAGAATCTCCGTCTGAACACCGTCAGCCGGGGCACGGAGGCCGTCATCTATATCGTTCTGGGTCTCTTCGCGCTGTGCTGTATCATCCCCTTTATTTTCGTCATCATTATCTCCTTCTCCTCGGAGGAGTCCATCCGGCAGATCGGCTACTCCTTCGTTCCCATGGAGTGGAGCACGGAGGCGTTCCGATACGCCTTCCAGAGGCTGCCCCAGATCTGGCGGTCCTACTTCAACAGCCTCTTCATCACCGTAGTGGGTACCATCGTGAGCACCCTCATGTGCGCACTGTACTCCTACGTGCTCTACCGGCCCGACTTCAAGTTCCGCCGCTTCTTCATTTTTTTCAGTTTCTTTACCATGATCTTCGGCGGCGGCCTGGTGCCCACCTACATCGTGTGTAAGCAGGTGCTGGGGCTCAACGAGAATTATGCGGCGCTGATCGTCCCCCTGCTGGTGAACCCCTTCAATATCATCATCATGCGCACCTTCTTCCAGAGCTCGGTGCCCCTGGAGCTCATCGAGGCCGCCACCATCGACGGCAGCGGCGAGTACAACACCCTCTTCCGGGTGGTGGCCCCCATCGCCAAGCCCGGCGTGGCCACCATCGCCCTGCTCAACGCCCTGGTGTTCTGGAATGACTGGTATCTGTCCCTGCTGTACATTCAGCGCAACAAGATCCTTCAGCCCCTCCAAGCGCTGCTGATGGAGCTCCAGAACAACGTGGAGTACCTCAACCGCATGGCGGGCCAGATGGGCGCGGCGGCCATTCAGGAGGCGTCCAAATTGCCCTCCCAGTCCCTGCGGATGGTGCTGGTGGTGCTCATCGTGGTCCCCATCGCCTGCGCCTATCCCTTCTTCCAGCGCTACATCGTGGCCGGTCTGTCCGTCGGCTCAGTAAAAGGATGATGCAGTCCCCGGACTGTCTCACAAAATAAATTATGGAGGATATATCATGAAGAAGCTTCTGTCTCTGGTTCTGGCCATGCTTATGGTCCTGAGCCTGGCCGCCTGCGGCGGCGGAAACAACGACGCCCCCGCGAACAACGACACCCCGGCGAAGACGGACACCCCCGCCAACACGGATGCGCCCGCCAACACGGACGCCCCCAGCGATACGCCCGCCGCCTCCGACCTGGACCCCGTGACCCTGAGCATCTGGCTCCACGGCAGCACCGTCACCCCCGAGGCATCCGCCAAGGTCATGGAGTCCGTCAACGCCTACCTGAAGGATAAGATCAACGTGACGTTGGAGCCCATCTGGGGCACCTGGGCCGACTTTGATACCGCCACCGTGACCGCCCTGGCCGGCGGCGACGACGTGGACATCTACTTCACCTGCAACTGGTCCGCCAACGAGTACAACAAGTACGCCCGGGACGGCTACTGGGTCAAGCTGGACGACCTGCTGCCCACCTACGGCGCGGACCTGCTCACCACCATCCCCGACGGCATCTGGGAGTGCGCCAAGACCAACGGCTACGACGGCATGGGCGTATATGCCGTGCCCGCCCTGAAGGACACCGCCACCCAGAACTGCTGGGACCTGAACGGCACCCTGCTGGCCGAGCTGGGCTACGACGTGGACGCGGTTGTCGAGTCCGCCTCCCTGAACCCCGACTTCTACTACTCCGACGAATTTGAGGAGATGCTCCAGAAGGCCAAGGACGCCAAGGGCGGCGACTTCTACCCCCTCGTCGGCGAGCCCGTGCTCTTTGAGCGCATTGCTACTGGCACTTCCATTGTCACCGGCGACCTGAACGGCGCCCCCGTGTTCTCCTACTACTACGACCTGGAGCACCCCGCCAAGGACATCGGTAGTAAGCTGGTGTGCAAGTACGCCACCCCCGAGTTCAAGAAGTTTGCCGAGCGCACCTACTACCTGTCCCAGAAGGGCTTCATCTCCCCCCAGACCCAGAACGTGGACACCGCCAACGCCTACATGGAGGCCTGCCGCAAGTCCGCCAGCTACCTATTCTGCACCCAGTCCTACGCCTTCGGCTGCGAGCTGGATTACGCCCGGGACCGCGGCATTGACGTGCGCATGATCCCCACTGACGCGCCCTACATGGACGCCACCTCCGGCCAGGGCGCCATGATGGCCATCTCCGCCACCTCCAAGAATCCGGAGCGTGCCCTGATGTTCCTGAACCTGCTGAACACCGACCCTGAGCTCATGACCCTGCTGAACTACGGCACCGAGGGGTACACCTATAATAAGAACTCCGACGGCACCATCACCTTTGTGGACGAGGTCCGCACCACCTACAGCCCCTGGCGCAACGGCATGGGCAACATCCGGATCCTGCCCGCCACCTCCGACGAGGGCGCGGATTACTGGGATCGCTTCTCCGCCTACTATGACAACGCCGAGGTTCTGCCCTACGGTTCCTTCATCGTGGATGTCTCCGGGCTGTCCAATGAGGCCACCGCTCTCGCCAACGTATACGGCCAGTATGGCTTCCAGCTGATGGCTGGAGCCACCAACCCCGAGACGGTTCTGCCCGAGTTCCTCTCCAAGCTGGAGGAGGCCGGTATGCAGAAGATGCTTGACACAGCCAACGAGCAGCTGGCCGCCTACATAGCTGGCTAAGAGCTGACCGCAAAGCGCAAGAAAATAAAAGAGGTCCCGCGCCGAAACTGGCGCGGGACCTCTTTTGCTGCGGACTAGAAATAGTCCACGATCATCATCGGTTTGCGGTAGAACACCTGCGAGAGCACATCCGTCCGGCGGCAAATCTCGATGCCGTCCATCCACTCCGCCGCATCCGGGAAATCGCAGACGCCGGAGATCAGGGCGGAGAAGGCGGGAATGGAGAGCACTGCGTCCGGCGCCTCCTGGGTCTCCTCCACGGAGACGGCCCGGCCCTCCGAGAAACGGATGGCAAAGGCGCGGTCGTTCTCCTGAATCTGCGGGTCCCTGATCCGCAGGACGGCGGAGCCGCCGCCCATGTACCGCGCCTTTCTCAGCACGCTCTCCACGTTGACCACCCGCACCATGCCTGCCCCGCGGAGGGACCAGGTTGCCGCGCCCATGGACCACTCCGGCGCCAGGTACTGCATAGCGGTTGCAGTTGGAATCGAAAATTTCACCAGCCTGTGGTCGGCGGAGAGGCTCTTGAAGAGGCCCATCAGGCCGAAAAAGCCCTCTCTGTCGATAAAGAAGAACCGGCTGCAAACCAGATCCTGTCCGTCGTCCCGCGCCTCTTTCCGGAAGGAGGTGTAAGCTTTTGGCGTCCCGTCTTCGGCCCGGTAGACGTAGGTAAATTCCTGCTTTACCGCCGGGTCCTGCTTCTCCAGCCACTTGTAGTCCTCGGCCCGGTGCCGGACCATCATATTGTACCGGTTTTCCCAGGCGGCATCAATGGCGCGGACGGCCTCCTTCTGTAGGTCCCCCTGCTCAATCAAATGGAGGGTTCCCTTCCCCTCCGGCGGCGTCAGCAGGGCCAGATCCACCGCCGCATGGTATTTTTGCACGCAGCACTCGTAGCCGAATTTGCGGTAGTAGGCGGTGGAGAAGGGGTAGAGATAGGAAAAATCATAGCCGTTGGCGTACAGATCCGGAAGCATGGCCTGGAAGCACCCCCGGATGCCGCCCCGCCGCCGGTACTGGGGCAGGGTAGCCACCCCGCCAATGCCACCCATTTTGCAGGCATGGCCGTCAAAATGAACCATGAAATCCGTGACGGAGAGGGTGCTCATCATCTCCTCGCCGTCCAAGGCCGCCCAGCGGGTGAACCCTTCTTCGTCCGGCTGTGCGGCGGCGCGGTCCATGGGCTGCTCAAAGGCGATGGCGAACAGCTCGTTGGCGCGAGGCGTTTCCTCCGGGGTCAGTTTGCGAATCATCAGGGGTGTACCTCCTTTTCCGATGTCTCCTGTAAATAGGGAGCAAATATTTTTTTCAGCAGGAAGGTGTTTGCATAGGCGGCCGCAGAAAAATACAGCGCCGCCCAGACAAATCCCAGTTGGAGAAACCGATAAAAATCGAACAGCATCAGGGCGAAGGGCAGAACGTTGAGCGCCACCATCAGCACGGACCTGGGGAGATACCCCAGACTGAGGATCAGCGCATTTCGCGCCGTCTCCCACACGCTGCCGCCAAACTGACTGCACAGCGGAAAGAGGTAGCTCGAAATCAGCAGCGCCAGCACAAAGAGTATGGCGAACAGGACAGAGCCCCACCGGAGCGCCCCTGGCAGGAGGTAAAGCACATATGTATTCACGCACGCCGCAGCGCCGCACACCAGAGCGGCCAGCCACAGGAGCATGCTCCTTCTGAAGTCCTCCCGGAAGGCGGCAAAATACGTGCGGATCAGGCTCCCCTCCCGGTCCGTACCAAACCGGAAGCAGACCGTGTAGAGGGAGGAGGAGGCCGCGCCGATGGTCACAACGGGGACGCAGGTGAGCAGGAAGAGCAGGTTCAGGACCATCAGATCCCCCACGCGGCTCATAACGCGCATCAGCCGGGAATCCGGGGAAAACAGGGCGCGCATCAGCTCCCACCACCTTCTGACAAAATGACCGGGTTGTTTCGCCCAGCGGCAATGCGGAGAGAGGAAGGGTTGGGCGAAAAACCGTTTCCCATATAGTATAGCGGACTTGGAGATGGTTTTCAACCTCTTTTTCTCCGTTTACTGCGATTCCAACGGATACTTTATGGTTAAGCGGCCATATCCTTTCGCGCAAACCGCCGGATTCCCAGCCCGGCCCCCAGCGTACCCAGTATACAGCCTGTGATGAGAGCGCCCGCCAGGGGCTCATCGGCGAACACCCGGGCGGCATCGGCGAAATAATAGGGCGTGACGAACTTCAGAGCTTCCATGCGCTCGTCCAGGTTGATAAGCAGTCCCAGGAAGTATAGCGCGGCCGCCAGGCCCATGGCCAGGCCGTAGCTGCTCCGCCGCAGGAAGGACGAGAGCCCGAAACAGATTCCCCCGATCTCCAGCTGCATCAGCAGCAGGGCGCCGTGGTAGCGCAGCAGGTCTCCCCACTCCGCCTCCTTCCCGATGGCCAGGATACCCCCCGCCCCGCAGGCGAGGCAGACCAGGTTCAGCGCCAGGATCATCACCGCAAGGGAGGCCAGCTTCTCCAGCGCGATCCGGGACCGGCTCACCGGATGGCTCAGGAGGAACTCCGCCGTGTGGCCGCCCTCCTCACCCGCCAGCAGTCCCATGGCCGTCAGAGCCGCGAAGAAGGCGCCCCCCAGCCCCAGGACATTGCCGCATTCTGTGCCGTAGAAGCCCATAATGGTGCCGAATTGCAGCTTGTCCAGGCCGAAAGCGGCGGAGAACTGTCCCATGCTGGCGAACAGCACGCTCATATCCCCCATTCCTCCCTCCATAGAGGGGTACAGCCCCACGCACACCGCCATAAAGCCCCCGATCACCGCGCTCCACACCAGCAGGCTCACCCATCCGGAGCGCAGCTCCTTTGCAAAAACCGTCATTGTACCGTCCTCCCCTCGTAGTAGTCGAAGAATTTGTTCTCAATGTCCAGCTCTGCCGTGGTGCCCTCCACGACCAGACGGCCCTCCCGGATGATGGCCGCCCGGTCGCAGTACCGCTGGACCTCGTAGAGCACGTGGGAGGAGAGGAACACCCCGGCTCCCTCCTGCCGCCTCTGCTCCAGCAGGGACCAGAACGCCCGCTGCACCAGGGGGTCCAGGCCGCTGGTGGGTTCGTCCAGGATGTAGAGCATCGGCCGGTGCTGCATGGCGCAGACGATGGAGACCTTCTTTCGGTTGCCCAGACTCAGCTCCCGGATCTTCTTCCGGGTATCCAGCTCCAGGGCTTCGCAGAGGGCGGCGGCCTCGGCCCGGCAGTTCCGCTTCCGCAGGTCCGCCGACAGGCGGATGACCTCCGACACCCGCCACTCCGGGTAGAACATGGCCTCAGAGGGCATATAGCCCACCTGGGCGAGAAGGGCGGTGCGGTCCCTGACGCAGTCCAGCCCCAGGATCTCCGCCGACCCGGCGGTGGGGGAGATGAGACCCAGCAGGGTGCGGATGGTGGTGGACTTCCCCGCCCCGTTGGGCCCGATGAAGCCGAAGCAGCTCCCCGCCGGGACGTGCAGCGTCAAATCCGTCACGCCCCGGGCCTTGCCATAGGTCTTTGTGAGATGGTGAATATGGATCATAGGTACTCCTCCTTGTAAAGATAGGTGCGGAGCATGTCCGCATATTTTTTGTACTCCACGAACAGCGTTTCGATTTCCTCCGCCGTGTAGGCCCCGGTCCGGGCCATCATGCCCTCGGCGGCCAGCGTGAGCAGCCGGATGACCTCCCAGGGGTCCACACCGGGCTTGAATTTGTACAGGTCCATCCGGGCAAGAAAGTCCCTGGAGGTGGTCTCCAGCAGGTCGTTCAGGCCCTTCCGCAGCCTGGGGGAGAGGAGGCTGTCCCGCTCGTAGTAGGCCCGCATGACGAAACGGAACAGGCCAGGATACCGGCGCACCATGTCCATCTTGACCTTTTGTCCCATCTCCAGCGCCAGGAAAAAGTCGGTCTCCCCGAAGTCGTAGGTTTTCAGCATGTACTGCTTGATACATACGTCCAAAGCGTACTGGAACAGGTACAGATACAGCTCCCGCTTGTCCTTGAAGTAGTGAAACAGCAGCCCCTTGGATACCCCGGCGCGCTTGGCGATGGAGTCGGCGGAGGTCTTCTTGAAGGTGCTCTCCCCGAACTCGATCATGGCGCTGCTGCGGATCAGATCCTGCCGCTCCGGGGGCAGATTGAAGAATTTCGGATTCACGGCGTTTCCCCCCTTCCACCTCCACCATACCGCCGTTGACCATTTTGGTCAACCCCCCTCCTACTTTTTCTTGAAAGAAAAAGTAGGCAAAAAAGAACTTTAACGCGCTCCGCAGGCCGGTGCTATTCTGAAATTTTCGCCCGGTGACGATACTGCGCTTCTATCGCAGGCAGCCGCTGGTATAATGTTCTTACGGGGGTCAAACACTACTTGGGAGGATACGTTGCCGGGATTGCGCTTCCAAAGAGGAAAAATTTTACTTGACAAATACCCCTGGAGGGTATATACTGACAGCAGTCAAAATACCCCGGGGAGGTATATAGTATGAGCGCGTGCTGTGAAAAAAAGCGTATCCGGAGTGACGAGGAGCTGAAACGTCTCTCCAACCGGCTCTGCCGCATCGAGGGTCAGGTCCGGGGCCTGCGGGAGATGCTGAACAAGGACGTGTACTGCCCGGACATCCTGGTCCAGGTCTCCGCCGTCAACGCGGCCCTCAACAGCTTCAGTCGGGAGCTGCTCAGCGAGCACATCCATACCTGCGTAGCGGATGGCCTCCGCCGCGGGGAGGACGAGGTGGTTGACGAGCTGGTGGGCGTTTTGCAGAAGTTGATGAAATAGGAGGGGATCGGTATGAAACAGACCTTTCATGTAACGGGGATGACCTGTTCTGCCTGCTCCGCCCACGTGGAGAAGGCCGTGAGTAAGGTGGAGGGCGTGTCCTCCGCCAGTGTAAACCTGCTCTCCAACAGTATGCAGGTGACCTACGACGAGACGGTCGTCACCGCGGAGGGCATCATCGCCGCTGTCACCGCCTCCGGCTACGGGGCCTCCTTGCCGCAGAAGGCGGGCAGCAAGGCCGCCCCGCCAAAGCGCGAGGACGCCATGGCGGGGGAGATCCAGGGGATGAAGCACCGCCTGGTGTGGTCCTTTGTCTTCCTGATTCCTCTGTTCTACATCTCCATGGGCCACATGCTGGGGGCGCCCCTGCCCGGGTTCCTGGTGGGGATGGAGAATGCCCTGGCTTTTGCGTTCACCCAACTGCTGCTGACGCTGCCGATCATGTACCTCAACGACAAATACTATAAGGTGGGGTTCAAGACCCTTTTCCGGGGCGCTCCGAATATGGATTCCCTGATTGCCGTGGGGTCAATGGCCGCCGTGGTCTACGGCGTATTCGCCATCTACCAGATTGGATGGGGCCTGGGCCACGGGGACATGGAGCTGGTGGGTCGCTACCACATGGACCTGTATTTTGAGTCCGCGGGGATGATCCTGGCCCTCATTACCCTGGGAAAATTTCTGGAGACCCGCTCCAAGGGCAAGACGGGCGAGGCCATTACGCGGCTCATGGACCTGGCTCCCAAGACCGCCAGCGTCCTGCGGGACGGCGTGGAGGTGGAGATCCCCGTGGAGGAGGTCCGGGTGGGGGACAGGATTATGGTCCGGCCGGGACAGTCCGTGCCGGTGGACGGCGTGATTATCGAGGGGGCCTCCGCCGTGGATGAGAGCGCTCTGACCGGCGAGAGCCTGCCCGTGGACAAGGGCGTGGGGGACAAGGTGGCCGCCGCATCCATCAACCGCTCCGGCGCGTTTACCTTCGAGGCCCTGCGGGTAGGGGAGGACACCACCCTGGCCCAGATGATCCGGCTGGTGGAGGAGGCGTCGGGATCCAAGGCGCCCATCGCCAAGCTGGCGGACAAGGTGGCGGGGGTGTTTGTACCGGTGGTAATGGTGATTGCCGCCGTGACCGCCGTGGTGTGGCTGATTGCCACCGGGAAAATCACGCAGGCCCTCACGGGCGGCGTGGCCGTGCTGGTGATCTCCTGCCCCTGTGCCCTGGGACTGGCGACGCCGGTGGCCATTATGGTGGGCACCGGCAAGGGGGCGGAAAACGGCATCCTGGTGAAGTCCGCCGAGGCTCTGGAGACCCTTCATGCCATCGACACGGTGGTCATGG
>ERZ778518.1423-NODE-1423-length-16400-cov-16.370021_pt1 | contig 16400 bp, 10 predicted proteins | sample MGYA00510340_ERZ778518 | MGnify/ENA primary metagenome ERZ778518 (study PRJEB29527, sample SAMN07138967) | mouse gut metagenome | material: feces | host: mouse | place: China:Nanjing | collected 2016-01-25 ...
AAGTTGATGTAAAAAGTCATGTCGGAAAAGGCACGACGGTTATTGTAACATTTCCCAAATAAAAATATGAACGGTTTTATTACCTCTTGTCATAAGTGTTAATTTAGAAAAAGCTGAACCGATAACATATATAATTAGCAGTTATCGGTTCAGTTAATTTGTTTCAATTTGTTCATTAAAAAGCTACACTATGCAAATATTGATATAGTAATTATAAAAATTACCACAATTCCAATGAATCTTCCGCATCCACCCACATCTGCATATTTCCATCAAGATAGAGCCTTGCGTATTCAAGCGGCTCGTCTATTGCCAGAGTATTTAAGGCACATTCAGAGCAGGGAGTAGTTTTCAACCCTTCTTCCGCTTTATTGCAGTCTATCCGTAAAAAGTTGCCTACATAAGTGTATACGTCAATGCTGTTATGGTGGATATTGTATGTTGCGTAAATCATATTCATTTTATCTGTCCTCTTTTCATTGATTTTTTGAAAGCATTTCAATCAGTTTACCAATTCCCGTATATTATGTGTTATAATGTTTTATGTGATTTTGTTTCCCTCATTTTTTCCCTTATCAGGGTTCGTAATGCCCTGTGGGAAGATATAACACAAGGGAAAATTTAAGGGAAAGCTCACCTGCGATAAACTTGGTGTTTTCAAGGGTTAGCGGATATTTTAATAATAAAATATAACAGCTAATATTCCCCTTAAAAATCATCGAATCACAATCGGGAAAGTGATAGCGGTTTATCGGAAAATTTTCATCCATATGAATCTCTTCTCCCTTTATCTGAATCATAAGTAGCTGTTAAATTTATAGACTTAATTATAAAGGATGGGACTTTTATTTACAACGTATATTTATGGGCAGAAACGGATGGATCGAGCCAGACAAATGAAAGGATAGCCGCTGATTGTATTTCCATCGTGCATATGGTAGAATAAAAGCCATTGTACAGCGTTAGTGTCAGTCTGGAAAAAATGGTGAATGCTGTTGCAAAACCCGGCATGTAAATGAGCAGGAAAAAGCAATGATACGAGGAGACAGAATATGCACAAAATGACTTTAAACGGCGATAACTGGCGGATGCAGATCATAGGGGAAAAGGATATGTACGGCGTAAATGGGAAGATACTTCCCGCGAAGATTCCCGGCTCTGTCTATGGGAATCTGTTAGAGCAGGGACTGATGCCCGACCCTTACGACAGGATGAACGAGCTCACCGCGCTTCCGCTGATGGACAATGATTTTGTTTTTGAGACGGATTTTACGCTGACGGAGGAACAGCTTACGGCGGACTATCTGGTGCTTCGGTTTGAGGGGATTGACACGCTTGCGAAAGTCTACCTTAATGGAAGAGTTTTGGGAGAAACGAGCAATATGCACCGGGTCTGGGAGTTTGAATTAGGGTGGACAGCACGTGCCGGGGAAAATACGCTCCGGGTGGAGATCGCTTCGCCGACCCGCTACATTGAGGAGGAGAATCGGAAGGTCTTTACGGGTGGCTCCACGGACGCCATGCGCGGGTTTCCCCATCTGCGTAAGGCGCACTGTATGTTCGGCTGGGACTGGGGTCCGAGGCTGCCCGACGCGGGGATATTCCGGGAGGTGTCAGTTTTATCCGGGGTGAAATCCAGAATCGAGCAGGTTTACATAACTCAAAACTGGGGAGCGACAGGACAGGATGAAAAGGTTAACATAAATTTGGACACGGAACACAGACAGAATGACGCGGCAGATTCGGTTGACATAAATTTTGACGTTACATGTCGTATCTTCGGGAGCATAGGCGATTACGGGAACGAAAACGAGCTGCGAGTCGCGCTTTATGACCCGGAAGGCGCGCTGGTTGCGGAGAAATCTTCCAAAAGCGGGATATTGCGCGGGCCAGAGGAGCAGGCGGAGCGTGTAGAAAATGCGGGATATGAGGACGGGGACGACTGGGACACCATCACCGTGAAAAACCCGAGACGCTGGTGGCCGAACGGTTTTGGGGAACAGCCCCTCTACCGTGCGGAGGTGACACTTTTGGACGAGGAGGGCAATGTACTTGATAAGTGGAGCCGTCGGATCGGGCTTCGCACGCTGACGGTGAATACGGAAAAGGACGAGTGGGGCGCGTGCTTTGCCCATGAGGTGAACGGTGTGAAAATCTTTGCCATGGGCGCGGACTATATACCGGAGGACAATATTTTTTCCAGAATCACGCCGGAGCGCACCCGCCGACTGTTGGAGGACGCGGTGGCGGCAAACCACAACTGCATCCGTGTGTGGGGCGGCGGTTATTACCCGGACGACTGGTTTTTTGACATCTGCGATGAACTGGGGCTGATTGTGTGGCAGGACTTCATGTTTGCCTGCGCGTCCTACGAGCTGGACGATGATTTTGAGCGCAATATCAGCGCGGAGATTCAGGATAATGTGCGCAGAATCCGCCACCATGCCTGTCTGGGGCTCTGGTGCGGCAACAACGAGATGGAGACGCAGACGCTGGACGGCGCATGGCAGCCCTCCATCAAGCAGAAGTGCGACTATATCAAGATTTTTGAATATATTATCCCGAAGATTCTGGAGGTGGAAGATCCCGGCACGTTTTACTGGCCCTCCTCTCCATCCTCGGGAGGAAACTACGACAACCCGTGGGACGAGAACCGGGGAGACACCCATTACTGGGCGGTGTGGCATGGGAATAAGCCCTTTACGGATTATCGGAACTACTATTTCCGCTATATGTCCGAGTTCGGGTTCCAGTCATTCCCCTGCTTAAAGACGGTGGAGAGTTTTACCGCGCCGGAGGACCGCAATATTTTCTCCCGCGTGATGGAGATGCACCAGAGAAACGCGGCGGCAAACGGCAAGATTATGACCTATCTATCCGCAACCTATCTCTATCCGATGGATTTCGGGATGCTTTTGTACGCGTCCCAGCTTCTGCAGGCGGAGGCGATCCGCTACGGCATCGAGCATTTCCGCAGGAACCGGGGCAGATGTATGGGGGCGGTGGTCTGGCAGTTAAACGATATCTGGCCGGTGGCTTCATGGGCGAGCATCGACTACTACGGCAGATGGAAGGCGCTGCACTATGTGGAGAAGAGAGCCTTTGCGCCGGTGATGATTTCCTGTGAGGAGGTCGGCGAACTTTCCGAGAGACCGTTCTGTGTGGCACAGCCGGAACCCATTGAGAAGTCCGCGAGGCTGCATGTGGCGAACGAGACGATGGCGCAGGTGGACGGCACGGTGAGATGGAGTCTGAGGAAAGCGGACGGCGGTGTGCTTCTGGAAGGCGCGCGGGAAGTCAGCGTGGAACCGTTGTCCGGGCTGTGGCTTGAAAAAATGGATTTCTCCGATTATGACGAGTTAGAGGTTTACATAAGTTATTCCTTTGAGCAGGGCGGAGCGGTTGTTTCTGAGAACACTACGCTGTTTTCCGCACCCAAGCATTTCCGTTTCCATGATCCCAGATTGTCGTGGCGCAGGGAGGGAAACACCCTCGTTGTCAGCGCCGCGGCTTACGCGAAGAATGTGGAGATCGAGGGCGTGGACGGGGATGTGAAGCTCTCCGACAACTTCTTCGACATGAACCCGGGGGAAAAGCGGGTGGAGATCGTGGCGGGAGACGCGGCGGCGTTTACGCTTAAGTCGGTGTATCAGATAAGGTAGTTATTTGCCGGAGCGAGTCAGAAAATCAATCTCGTCTCCGGCATTGTTATATGCAAAGTTTTCACTAAGGAGACACAATTACTATGCGGAAATGCAAAAACGCGATCATTTTATCAGCCATAACGCTCATCCTGCTTCTGGCAGGCTGCGCGGGCGGTGCAATCGAAAGTCAGTCGGACAATGCTGCCGTCTCGGATACGGACGAAACTGAAAATGGCATGGCGGGGACAGAGGGGAATGCCGCTGCGGGGGAGCCGGAAAATTGTGCGCTGCCGGATGAAAGGACAGAGCAGACGGAGGAGAATGCGGTGCAGGAAGCCGGTTTCCCGGGAGAAGGCGCGGAGCAGGTGGACCGTGGGCAGGAAGTGAACGCCGCGCAGGGGGATCAGGATACAGACGCGGAGCTGGAAGAAAAACCGGAACAGGGCGGCACCGAAACGGATGACACGCCGAAAGAAGCGCCGCGGTTACCAGAGACAGGCGGACAGCTTATGGATTTCGTGCCGGACGGCTGGGAGCTTTTTGACAGCGTGGAACTGGATTTCAACGAGGACGGCATTTCCGATTATGTGGGCGTGCTGCAGGCGGTGATGGAAGATGAGGAGGTTCAGACATATCTTCTGGAATATCCCCGGGTTCTGTTTGCCATAGTGAGCGAGGGGAAAGCGGGGTATCGTCTGGATTTTCAAGATATGAATGTCATACGCAAAAGGGACGAAGGGGGCGTCTACGGGGATCCCTATCAGCCGTTGACCGCGGAGGGGACCTCTTTTACCACGCACACTTACGGCGGCAGCGCGTGGAGATGGTGGGAGGACTATACCTACTCCTACCGAGAGGGGACTTGGTGGCTCACATCGTCGGAGGAAGCTTACGGGTATGGTGATTATATTACGGATTACGAGAAGAACGACTGGGAAAGCGGCGTAGGAATCAGAAAAGAGAGAAGTGATTCCCGGGGACCTATGGAGGAAAACTTTGCGCTTTCGGAAAACGGTGGCTGGGAGTCGGTCGGATATGATCTGGAATACGAGGTGCCGCTGGATGCGCAGATGACGCTGGAGCAGGCGGGAAAACGCTGGTGGCTTGCGCCCGACCGTGTGACGGACTGGGAAGTGAAGGAAAAGATAATTGCGGCGGATGTGACGGACCCGGAGGCTATGACAGAGCTTCCCGGTGAGGCGTATATTTATTATAATGATGAGAACCGCGTCCTTTATATCTGCCATTCCGGCGCAGGGACAGACAGGGATTTTTATTATCTTGTCATGTATGACTTGCAGGATCAGATATTGTCTGTGCTGGCACAGGAGGAATCTGAAATTCAATATCCGAAGTTTTATGATGGGAAAATCTACTATACGACTGAGACCGTGGAGGACGTCACATATAGGACGGAGGAGGACGGAAAAGAACAGATCACAAAAGAGGCGGATGCCGTCGGCGTTAGGCTGAACAGAATGGAGCCTGACGGGACGGGAAAAGAAGTGATCTTTGCATACCGCTGTCTGGAAACTGTGCCGGAAATCATGGAGAGCAGGCTCCCCAATGTGTCGATGCCCTATGAGCTGAACGGGGGCGAGATTGTGGCGGAGGTGCATGTGGGTGGGGAACCCCATCCGTTCTATCGGATGAAAACCGATGGCAGCGGGCAGGAGAGGATCGGGCAGGTGCCGAAGTAAACTTGAAAGTTTCTATTGCAAACCCACCTTATAAGCATTATAATAATTGTACAAAAAGCGCTCCGTAAAGCAAACGGTTCGCCTTGATTTTTAGTTACTTATAAAAAAGCAACCATTATCCTTGGTCGGGGCGGTTGCTTTTTTGATTTCCTCTATTCTTGCGGTTTTCCGTACCCCTCAGAGAGCAGAATCTTCCGAAGATATAATATAAGGCTTGATAAAAGTCAGCTCATGGGGCGCCTCGGGGTGATTGATGCGGAACAGAAGCTGCAGCGCCAGCCGTTTGCCAAGCAGCCCGGTAGGAACGTTTGCGGTGATGATACGGCCGCGGACATTCGGGTATTCGTCCGTGTTGTCAAACCCTGTCAGCGTGACGGGGTGCGGGGGCTTCTGCGGAGTTTCATCCATGTACTGCTGCACAAAGCTTGCTACATAGTCGCTGGCGCAGACAAAGGCGGTCGGCCATTCGGACAGGGAATCCAGAAACCGGTGAATCTCCCTCTTATAGGAAAAGACGTCAATACTCTGAATCATTAAGTATTCCGTGCGGATGGGGAGTTTGTAACGGTCCATGCTGTCGCGGTAGCCTAGATAGCGTTCCTTGTTTGTCTGGGCATAATTGATATCGCCGATAAATCCGATCTCCCGGTGTCCGTCCGTTATGAGCAGTTCCGTGATCTCCGCCTCCGTGCGGTAGCCCTCGATCAAAAGCAGGTCTCCGTCCAGTTTCCTGTCGGTCAGCGTGGGGATGGTGTCGAGAAAAACCTTCGGACCGGGCAGCTCGTTCACCATGCCGAGGATAACGGGGTCATACACGTTCACTACGGCAATGCACTCCACACTTTCCTTGGAGAGGATGGAGGGGAGGGTGAAATCCTTCGTAAACGAGGAGGGAACGTAAATATACATGAGATTGATGTTGTATTCGGAAAGCTCCTGCGCCATGCGGTGGATGATCCCCGTCCAGAAGGAGGCGGAGTCGGGTCTTGAGACGATCAGCGCCACCGTATGTTCGGTGTACATGCCGGCGCTGACTGCCTGCGTGGGAAGCTTGGCATATCCCAGCTCCCTTGCCTTGTCAAAAATCATATCTTTAAGCGAGTCGGACACACCTGCCTGATTGTTAAACGCTTTGCTGACGGTGACTCTGGAAATGTCCAGCGCGTCCGCAATGTCTTTCATCGTAACTTTTTCCATAGAAACCCCTTCCGCAAAAAATTGAATTACTTTTAGTATAGCACAGTGAAAAAGAAAAAACAATTCGTCTGTTTACAAATGTTAATTCCAAATGTGATTTTGAAAAGCGGGAATCCGTATATTGATGTTTGGTGATGTTTATATTTGTAAATATAGAAATTTCCGTATAGTGCGTAAAACAAGCAATAACAGAGAAAGATGCACAAAAAATGAATCAAGTTTATTAAAATGATAACAATTTTGTATATTCATGTTGACATATATTAAAAGAAATGTTAATATAATGTTAACAAAAATAAAGAAAATATAAACAAAGCCTGCTAATAAAAAGTCAAGTGTTTTTTGAAGAAAATTTCAAAAATCGATTTGATATTTTAGAGCATAACTTTTAAGCCACCAGAACTGCCGGCTTTGAAAGGAGTGATTTAGAAAATGATGGTTACTCTGCCTGTTCTAAATTCCGCAGGCACTCTTTGACCTTGCCATAGTAGATCCGCAGGAACTTATTCGCTCCGGCTGTCATGTAGACGTAGTAGGGCTTTCCCTGGGACCGTTTTTTGTCAAGAAAACGATACACCGGATCGTCCTGCGGGGCATTCTGGAGCAGAGTCGTCATGATCTGGAACAATGTCTTACGCAGCCTTGCGGAGCCGACTTTGGAAGCTCTGTTGCTTTTGGACTTATGCTGTCCGGATTCATCCACGCCAGGGTCAACGCCTGCAAAGGCAGTCAGCGCTTCCCTGTGGGTAAATCTGGACACATCGCCAATCTCGGCTATAAGCTGCGGCCCATATGTTTTTCCGACGCCATAGATGCCCATGACGGTGCTGTACTCGGGAAGCGTAGAGGCCAGCTCATCCATCTCCTTGCGCAGCCGTTCCACATGCTCAGAAGCAAGGTTTAACTGCTGGATACTTTGCTGGATCAGCAGCTTGTAGGTCTTCTCCTTTGGAAAGACAGCAACCAGTTCCTTTGAGGCATTGAACAGCTTCTCGGGCTTGTCCGGCTGGAAGATATAGTGGTGCTTCTTACAGAAAGCCCTGTAACGTTCTGTAAAGGTTTTTAAGCCGATCCTACGGACACAGTCCACATGCCAGAAAGAATAAGCGTAATCAACCCATTTTTCGCTCCCATCCTCGCGGACAGGGCTGTCAAAGAGTTTGTTTAAACCGGGATATGTATTGTCCAGCAGCGCAATCAGGTTTGCTTTTGCAGCGACCTTTTGCTTCATAAAGAAGCTGAATTGGGAGTTTAAAGTTTTTAACTGGGTACGTATATTATTCATACCTGAATATTGGCGCAGTTCCGCCCAGTTGTCAAGCGTATAGCGGGCAATCTTTTTTGCATCCGCCGGATCTGATTTGACCTTGCGCAGGGAGTTGTTGCCGAAGTTTTTGATCAGATGTGGGTTGACAACGGAAACAAACAATCCGGCTTCGGAGAGAGCCTTTACCACAGGTTCGTGGTATCTGCCCGTACATTCCATAACGATCTTGGTGCTGCCATCTAATGAACCCAGATAATCTGTGAGTTCATGGAGGCTCTGGGATGTGTGGGAAACATCAAAGGGTTTACGGATCACAGTACCGCCAGGCTGCAGGACTGCTATGGTACTCTTACCCTTTGAAACATCAATACCTACTGCATTGTACATTCTATGTACCTCCGAAAGTGTATTTGCATGGATTCCAGTCTTTCTCATTGCCGATTCCATCTCCTGGGGTATCAAACGAACGTACTGTGGTAGTTCAACCTGCATAAATCGAACGGCTGCAATGACGGCTGGCTGACTGGCTTTCTTACGGACGCTCATGGTCCTAGGAGGTGTCGTCAGACCGATGCCTAATCATTATACAGCTTAAACAATGAGAGGATTAAGTCCCAACTGGTTGTTGGGTACTGAAACCCTACACTTATATATTAGGAGGAGGTTAAACTAATGAAAAGGAATGAGATGTCAGGCGGAGAAAAAGCGCGCATCAAAAAGCCCCGGAAAAAGCGCTGGACCAGAGACGACACGGAACTGTTTCTGCTGTCCCTGCCTACCCTGCTGTGGTTTCTGATCTTTTCCTATCTGCCGATGTTCGGTGTGATCATTGCCTTTAAGGTATATAAGCTGTCGCCCGGCGGACACGGATTTATCTATAATCTGCTGCACAGTGAATGGGCGGGATTCGGGAACTTCAGCTATTTCTTCACATCCAACTCGTTCACCATGCTCCTTCGCAACACGATTCTCTACAACATTGCGTTCATCATTATCAGCGCAAGCGTTGCGGTGGGCGGGGCGCTGATGCTGAGCAGTATGCGAAATAAGAAGGCGTCCAAGGTGTACCAGACGATGATGTTTCTGCCCTATTTCATGTCGTGGGTGGTGATCAGCTATTTCGTGTATGCGCTGCTGACGCCGGAGAGAGGCTACATCAACGGCATCATCACCGCGATGGGCGGACAGCCGGTCATGTGGTATCAGGAGAGTAAGTACTGGCCGTTTATCCTGATCTTCCTGAACACATGGAAGGGCATGGGGTACGGTATGGTGCTCTATCTGGCGAGCATTACAGGCATAGATCCTTCCCTTTATGAGGCGGCGGTGATGGACGGCGCGACGAAGGCGCAGCAGGCGAGACACATTACGCTTCCCGCGATCAAGCCGGTGTTTATTATGATGCTGATTCTGGATTGCGGAAAGATTTTCAATTCCGATTTCGGACTGTTCTATCAGGTGACGGGACAGCTCCCGGCGTCGCTCTACACGACGGCGTCCACATTTGACACTTACATATACAATGCCATCCAGTCCTCGGCGCCGATCGGACAGACGGCGGCAGCGTCGTTCTTCCAGGCGATCTGCAGCTGCGGGACGATCCTTCTCGCCAACTGGATCGTGAGCAAAATCGACAATGAGAACAGGATTATATAGAAGGAGGTGGGAAACGTGAGTAAAAAGGATAAAAGCGGTCAGTCGCTGAACCAGATCAAGACATCGACGAACGTCGTATTCAACCTCGTGTTTCTGATACTGGCAGTTATGTGCGTCATTCCGCTGCTGTTTGTTTTCTTGATATCCATCACGGATGAGGAGGTGCTTCGCATCAACGGATACCAGCTGGTGCCGCAGGTGTTGTCTGCTTCTGCCTATGAGTTCCTGTGGAATGAGCGGCTGACGATTTTGCGGGCGGCATTCATGTCCATGCTGGTGACTGTGGTCGGTACGATGCTTTCCATAGCACTGAACACGTCTATGGGATATGTGGTATCCAGACGTAACTTTAAATTGAAGAAAATTTATACATGGATGCTTTTCATACCGATGGTATTTAACGGCGGTATGCTTGCCAGCTATGTGGTTGTGAACAATATTTTGAAACTGAATAACAACATATGGGCGCTGATCCTGCCTCTGGCATGTTCGGCATTCAGCGTGACCATCTGCCGTACCTTTTTTAGGACGACGGTGCCGGATTCCATCATAGAGTCCGCGAAGATTGACGGCGCGGGGCAGTTCCGCATCTGGTCGCAGATTGTGCTGCCGATCTCCAAGCCGGTGATGGCGACCATCGGTATGTTTGCGGCATTCGGCTACTGGAACGACTGGTTCCAGGCATCCCTGTACATTCAAGACACGAAAAAGCAGACGCTGCAGTCCCTGCTGAACCAGATGCAGAAAAATATTGAGTATATCGCGAACAATCCTTACGGCGGGCTGTCCCTGCAGGAGTATAAGCTGAGTATGCCGACGGAGAGTGTGCGTATGGCGATCGCGATCGTTATCATCGTACCCATCGCATGTACTTACCCGTTCTTCCAGAAATACTTTATCTCGGGACTGACTGTTGGTTCGGTCAAAGAATAACGCGAAAAGTAAGGTTTTGAAAAGTGGAGATTCGGAAAATAACACAAAAAAGGAGAGGAAAGATTGAAAATTAAAATTTTCAATCGCGAGATTTGTGCCTGCGCGTTGCCTGACACAAACTCGTTATGCGCAAAGAGCAGCGCAGAAATGGAGGAAAAAATGATGAAGTGGAAAAGAATGGCGGCGCTTGGCGCGGCAGTTATGATGGTTGTGGGGACGCTTGCGGGCTGCGGCGGCAGCGGCGATGCAGGAGGAGAGGACGGGATCGTCCATCTGAAATGGGTGACCATCGGCAACGGGATGCCCACCAACTATGACAGCTGGATCGCAAAGGTAAACGAGTACATCGAGCCGGAAATCGGTGTCAATCTGGAGATGGAAGTCATTCCGTGGGGCGACTGGGATAAGCGCCGCAGCATTATCGTGAGCACCAACGAACCTTTTGATATGATTTTCGGTACGGGGAATAATTATATTGCTGACATCAATCTTGGCGCATGTTACGATATTACTGACATGATTGACGCCAACATGCCCGGGCTTAAGGAACTGATGCCGGATAAGTATTGGGACGGCGTGAAGGTGAAGGACAGGATTTACGGCATTCCTACCTATAAAGACAGTTCTATCACCAACTACGCGGTGTGGGATAAGGAACTGGTGGATGAGTACAATCTGGATCTGGCGTCCCTGACGGAGATCGAGTCCTTGACGGAAACTTTCGAGACGTTGAAGGCGGATAAGAACGACTACCCGGTTTATGTTAAGAATGACGGCGTATACTATATTTTTGACGTGTACGACCAGCTCGGGGCAGGAACCCAGATTCTCGGCGTGAGATACGACGATGCGGACGCGAAGGTATGCTTTACGCTGGAGGAGCCGGAGATCTATTCCGCGCTGGAGACGCTCCACGACTGGTACCAGAAGGGCATCATCAACCCCGACGCATCCACCTTGTCGGAGGCGCGCGTCTACAACATGTGGCGTGTGGCGCAGGGCTGGGAGAGCGCAGGCGTCACGGCGTGGGGACCGCAGATGGGCAAGGAAGTGGCGGTGCAGAAGATCGGTGATACGATTCTGTCCAACGAGACCGTGCGCGGATCGTTAAATATGGTTTCCGTCAACACGAAGTACCCGGAGAAATGCCTGCAGCTTCTCGACAAGGTCAATACGGACACCAAGCTGCGCGATATGTTCTTCTACGGGGAAGAGGGCGTGAACTTTAACTATACGGAGGACGGCAGGGTGCACAAGATCAACAACGAGTGGGCGATGGCAGGATACACGCAGGGCACGTTCTTTACGGTGACGTTGGAGGACACGAACGAGACCAACCAGTGGGATGAGGTCAAAGCCTTGAACGAGGCGGCGGTGTCTTCCGTGATGCTGGGCTTCACATTCGATTCCACGGAAGTTTCGGATAAGCTGGCGAACTGCCGTGAGATATGGATGCGTTACCGAAGCGAGGTGATGACCGGCGTGCGCGACCCGAAAGACACGATACCGGAAATCAAAGACGAGCTGATGAAAGCTGGATGGCAGGAGGTCATGGACGAGGCACAGAAGCAGGTTGACGAGTTTATGGGCAAATAAAGACGAGGAGAGAGAAAACTATGGCTAAATTGACGGGCAGACATCTGCCGAATATTCCTTGGCAGGAGCCGGACGGGACGGAGAAGCTTCCGGTCTGGCGCTATAAGGAAAATCCGATCATTGACCGGTTTGCGACGAAAAATTCCAACAGTATTTTTAACAGCGCGGTAGTGCCCTTCGAGGACGGATTCGCGGGGGTGTTCCGATGTGACAGCAGATCGATCAGCATGGATCTGTTTGCGGGATTCAGCAAGGACGGTATCCACTGGGAGATTTCCGACGAGCCGATTGCCCTGCAGGGCGCGTGCCCGGAAGTGGCGAAGCGGGATTTCCGCTATGACCCGCGCGTGTGCTTTATCGACGACAGATACTATGTGACGTGGTGCAACGGGTACAGCGGATATCCCACCATAGGGCTTGCCTATACGTTTGATTTTAAGACCTTTTACCAGAGGGAAAACGCGTTTTTGCCGTTCAACAGAAACGGGGTGCTGTTTCCGAGAAAGATTCAGGAGAAGTACTATATGCTGAGCCGTCCAAGCGATAACGGGCACACGCCTTTCGGGGATATTTTCGTGAGCGAAAGCCCGGATCTCACCTACTGGGGAAGGCACCGTCTGGTGATGGGCACCATCAAGGGCGACGAGTCCGCGTGGCAGTCCACGAAGATCGGCGCGGGCAGCGTCCCGATCGAGACGGATGAGGGGTGGCTGCTGATCTATCACGGCGTCATCAATACATGCAACGGGTTTGTCTACCGTATGGGCTGCGCCCTGCTTGATCTGGAAGAGCCGTGGAAGGTGAAGAAGCGGACGAAAAACTATATTTTAGGGCCGCACGAACTGTACGAGTGTGTGGGCGACGTGCCGAATGTGGTATTTCCCTGTGCGGCGCTTACGGATGCGGCTACCGGGAGAATCGCCATCTACTACGGGTGCGCGGACACGGTGACGGGACTGGCATTCACTACGGTGGACCGTCTGATGGATTATATGGAATAAAAAGGTGACGTCAGATGCGCGGACACGAGGACGGAAACGGGATTATGGCGGTTCCGGCGGGAAGTGTATCATAATTTTAGGAAACCGGATTAGGAGGCAGAAATGTATTTTTTAGATAAGAGAGTGAATGTCATATGCGAGGAATTGAAGAAGTTAAAGGTAAAGCAGAAGTTTGACATCGGGAAATGGGAGTACAAGGAGGGAAATTACTTCCATCCCGCGGACGCGGAGGCGGACAGCGCGCCGTGGGAGACGTTTGACTGCCAGAACATGCACTGGTACGGCAAAGACCGCCACTACTGGTTTAAGACCGTCTACCGTGTGCCTGAAGCGCTTGACGGGAAAAGAATGTGGCTCCATGTGGGCACCCAGATTGACGAGTGGGACGATGCCAAGAACCCGCAGTTTCTCCTGTTCGTGAACGGGGAGGCGGTGCAGGGCATCGACATGAACCACCGTGACGTATTCCTGTCCCCGTCTGCAAAGGCGGGGGAGGAGCTGACGCTTGAGCTGCAGGCGTACAGCGGCACGTTACATACGGAATTTAACCTGATCACCCAGATGCGGGAGATCGACGACCGCATCGAGAAGCTTTACTATGATCTGTGGGTGCCGCTTGCGGCGTTTTCCAGAATGGAGGAGGATGACAAAAACCGCAAGGACATACAGGAAATCTTAAATACCACGGTCAATTTCCTCGATCTTCGGACGCCCTACTCGGATGAGTTCTACCAGACGCTGGAGGAAGCCTCCGCCTATATCGATCAGGCGCTGTATACCGACATGGCAGGATACAAGGATGTGATTGCGACCTGCATCGGCCATACGCACATCGACGTGGCATGGTGGTGGACGGTGGAACAGACGAGAGAGAAAGTGGGACGCAGCTTTGCCACGGTTCTCAAGCTGATGGAGGAATACCCGAATTATAAGTTTATGTCCAGCCAGCCCCAGCTCTACGCCTTTTTGAAGGCGCGCTACCCGGAGCTTTACGAGAAGGCGAAGGAGCGGATCAAAGAGGGCCGGTGGGAAGCGGAGGGCGGCATGTGGCTGGAAGCGGACTGCAATCTGACCTCCGGCGAGTCCCTCGTGAGACAGTTCATGCACGGCAAACGTTTCTTCAAGGAAGAGTTCGGCGTGGATAACAAGATTCTGTGGCTGCCCGATGTGTTCGGCTACTCCGGGGCGCTGCCGCAGATTATGAAAAAGTGCGGCATCGAATACTTTATGACCACGAAACTGGCGTGGAACCAGTTTAACAAGATACCTTACGACACGATGATGTGGCGCGGCATCGACGGTTCCGAGGTGCTGACCCACCTGATCACCACGCTGGGCGTCAGCCAGCCCATCAAGGATTTCTTTACGACCTACAACGGGATGCTCCACCCCGACTCGATCATGGGCGGCTGGATGCGTTATCAGAATAAGGACATCAACAACGACATTCTGGTGTCCTACGGCTACGGCGACGGCGGCGGCGGTCCCACAAGGGAGATGCTGGAGACGTCGATCCGCATGGAGAAGGGCGTCAAGGGAATCCCCACTGTGCGGCAGGAGTTCGCGCGCACCTACTTTGACGAACTGAAAGAGCGCGTGGGGGATCATAAGAGACTGCCTGTGTGGGAGGGCGAGTTCTATTTCGAGTACCACAGGGGCACACTCACATCCATGGCGAGAAACAAGCGCTCCAACAGAAAATCGGAGCTTGGCTTGATGGAGCTTGAGCTTTTGAGTGTATTGGCGGCGGAAGAGATGGCATACCCGGCAGAGGAGCTGGATGCCATGTGGAAACTGGTGCTGTTGAACCAGTTCCATGATACCCTGCCGGGGTCTGCCATCCATGAAGTGTACGAAGTGACGAAGAAGGAGTACGCACAGCTCGCAGAGCAGCTTACAGAGATGAGCGGGGAGCGTAGACGCGCCATCGCAGGCGGGGGAGAGGCGGTCACGATCTTTAACCCCATCGGAAGAGAGCGGGCAGATGTCGTCAATCTGGGCTCGTTTGAGGGCAATGCCATCACGGACGGGGAGGGCAATGTGTATCCTGTGCAGAAGACGAAGGAGGGCAGCATCGCCTTTGTGAAGGGGCTGCCGTCAAAAGGCTACCAGTCCTTTGAGGCGTTTGATACGCAGGAGACGGATAAACCGTTTTGCCTGCACGGCGACAGGGAACTGGAAACCCCGTTTTACAGCGTGAAGTTTGACGAGGGCGGCATGTTTACAGGCCTTTACGACAAGGACAACGACAGGGAGGTGATACAGCCGGGACAGCGCGCCAATCTGCTGCGGATGTACGAGGATAAGCCGATCTACTTTGATAACTGGGATATTGACATTTATTATACCGAGAAGTTCTGGGATGTGGATCAGGCAGAACGCATGGAATGGACGGAGATGGGTCCTGTGCGCGCCGTGCTGGAGATCGACAGAAAGGCGTCCAACTCTTCGTTCACACAGAAGATTATCTTTTACGCGAAGAGCCGCCGGATTGACTTTGTCACCCATGTGGACTGGAAGGAACACCAGACGCTCTTGAAGGTGCACTTCCCTGTGGCGGTGCACACGGACGAGGCGACCTTCGACATCCAGTTCGGAAGCCTGACGAGAAAGACCCACCAGAATACAAGCTGGGATGTGGCGCGTTTCGAGAGCTGCGGGCAGAAGTGGATGGATCTGTCGGAAGGGCACTACGGGGTTTCCCTGTTAAACGACTGCAAGTACGGCCACTCCGTGAAGGACTCCAACATGGCGCTGACCCTCATTAAGTCCGGCACGGAACCGAACCCGGTGGCGGATCAGGAGGAGCACGATTTCACTTACGCGATCTACCCCCACGCGGAAGGGTGGCGTACAGCCGGCACCGTGGACGAGGCGTATAAGCTGAACCAGCCGCTGACGGCGCTGACGGGCACACAGGGCGGGAAGCATTTTTCCTACGCGTCTGTGGCGCACAGCAATGTGGTCATAGAGACCATCAAACAGGCGGAGGACGGCGATGGCGTTGTGATCCGCATGTACGAGTCGGAAAACGCCTACACGAAGACGAAGCTGACGGTAAATACAGCGTTTGAAAAGGCGTATATTTGTAACCTGCTGGAGGAGACCGAGGGCGAAGCGGCGGTAACAGGCAATAGCATTGACGTTGTGCTGAAGCCTTACGAGGTTGTGACAGTGCTTTTGAAATAAATAGGGTGGATGGAAAGAATACAACCCCCGCGAAACGGATGGAAACTGTTTCGCGGGGGTTGTCTGTTTTGCGGGTACTGTGCAAAATAGCCAATCTGACGTCTGCGATTTTGTATAAAACAGAGAAACGGAACCGAACGGCAGAAAATACGACACATGTCGTATCCAGACTGTCAAAAAAGGTCAGCAAAAGCTGGCTTTTTTTGATACAATAAAA
>ERZ778518.1426-NODE-1426-length-16362-cov-8.503403_pt1 | contig 16362 bp, 14 predicted proteins | sample MGYA00510340_ERZ778518 | MGnify/ENA primary metagenome ERZ778518 (study PRJEB29527, sample SAMN07138967) | mouse gut metagenome | material: feces | host: mouse | place: China:Nanjing | collected 2016-01-25 ...
AAAACACATACAGGTGACAGCTCATTACACTGTCCACATCGGTATCGCACCGTCACTCCAAACTGACCGGAAAACCCGGAAGTATCATTATCAAAGATATGCCTCATAGCCTCATGCAACTGCTGCACTTTTCGCCAGACATTCATCGCTCACTGCCTTAACTTCAATACCAGATTTCAGTATTCCCTCGTATGCACTTCCAGACAAAAATGGAAGCAGGCAGTTCTTGGCGTGTCCGCATAGCGGCTCCGCACATCCCACACGTCCCGTATGTATTTGCATATTCAATTATCAAGGTACACACGCCAACCTGCGTTGACGGGCAGAAATCCCTCTGCCTGTTTTGGATAAAATCATCTTTGGACTTGCCAGCCCAAAAAGCACATAAGCACTCTCCGCCTGCTATGAACGGTTCTATAAAGATTATGTGCTTTAGCGGAATGGCAAGTTCATAATTCCAGTTTATCAGGGCCGTATTTATGTATGATCTGTAACAGGATTTTCTTTTGTGACCCCTGCGCCTGTCCGTATATTTCACGCAGAGTTTTTAGCTCGTCAGCAGAAAGGGTATTCACATATGGCTTGTAATCATCCCCTATAAAAATCCCACCATCCCCTCCCTGCTTTGTATAAATCGGGTATCCGGGAGATAAAGCCTGAATATCTTTTTGTATCGTGCGGGTAGTGACGCCAAATTCGTCCGCCAGTTTCCTTGCCGTTGTACGCCGCCGGATAATCAGAATGTTAATGATTTCCGTCCTGCGGTCTGCTGTATTCATGCTTCACCTCCCTTCTGCTAATTCTCCAATCACATTGTAAAAAACGAACCCGAACAATCCGTTCCTATTCAAAAAAATAATTTAAAAAGTTTTCCGGTTCTCTCCTGCCCCACTCTTTTGACAGCCTTTATACCTCCGTCTTTTGTTTTTCTCCTGCTATCTTTTGTTGACTTTCCTCCTGCCGCTTGTTAAAATCTTTAGTGGATAGAATCACAACTTCATCAACAGACACTCAAACTGCTATGAGCCGGATCAGGGCAACTCTGCCCTGTTTTGGTTGTGGCAGTTTTTTATTTGCCAGGGCAAACCCAAAAGCCAAATATCCGCAGGGCTTTTCAAAAGCAGGGGCGGAAACGCCCATATGTGTTGTAAGACGCTCGCCTAAGCTCGCACAACACGCAAATTCCCTACGGGTAATTTGCCACGAATAGCAAGCACTGCCTACGGACGTCCGTAGGCTTCAATTTCCCCAAGTTCCCCCATGCGGGAACTTGAGAAAATTGGCTTGCAGAGGGCATATCCCCCTGACCCCCTCTGCACTCCAAAATCCCGAAATTGCCTCTGCGGAATTTCCGGATTTTTACGCTTGAAAAACCTTCCTGCCGGATACGGCATATTACAAAAAACAAACCATTTTCAACGAAAGGAGATTCCCAAACAATGGAGAACCGAGAACGTCAAAACCGCTTAACACTCCGTCTAAGCGATGATGAGCTTTACATACTGGAGCAGAAATGCAAAGCCTCCAACATGAAAGACAAATCCTCTTTTCTGCGGCATCTGATTCTGTACGGCTACGTCTATGACGTTGACTATTCAGAGCTGCGGGAATACAACTCTGCGCTTGCCAAAATCGGGAACAATCTAAACCAGATTGCAAAGCGCATGAACGTCACGGGCAACGTATACAAAGCCGATGTAAACGAAGTAAAGGAGCTGATGCAAAAGGTATGGCATACACAAAAATCCATGCTATCACGGCAACCGTCAGTAAAGCAGTAGACTACATCTGTAACCCTTCTAAAACCGACGAGGGCATACTGATTTCTTCTTACGGCTGCAGCCCCGAAACTGCCGCTTATGATTTCAAATTTGCCCTGTCAAAAACCAGCCAGTCCGACCCAAACAAAGCCTATCATTTGATACAGTCCTTTCTTCCCGGTGAGGTTTCTTATAAGGATGCCCACCAGATAGGCGTGGAGCTTGCCGACAGGCTTTTAGAGGGAAAATACTCGTATGTTGTCAGCACCCATATTGATAAAGGCCACGTTCACAACCACGTTATTTTCTGCGCCGCCGATAACATCAATCATCAGAAATATCATGACTGCAAAAAGACCTATTACAACATCCGCAGCCTGAGCGATGACCTCTGCCGGGAGCATGAACTTTCTGTAATTACTCCGGAGGAAAAGCGGGGAAAAACCTACAAGGAATGGCAGGCTGGCAAAAACGGCTCCGCATGGAAAGAACAGTTAAAGTCCGACATTGACGAAGCCATAAAAACCGCCGCAACTTACGAGGACTGCATTGAGCTGATCCGGGCAAAAGGCTACGAAGTCAAGGGCGAGGGCTTTAGGGAAAAAGCGCATAAATTTATCTCCTTCCGTCCTCTGGACAGAGAGCGTTTTGTCCGTGGCAGCGCAAAGTCTTTGGGAGCCGAATACACCAAGGAACGGATAAAGGAACGCATCGGGGAAAAGGCTCTTGCAAAGGATAAAAAGCGTGTGCCGTTCCCTACCCGGAAAAAGCCCATTGTCAAAGATTATTCAAAGAAAAACCTTATTGACACCACCGAGGACAAATTTGCCAATAGCCCCGGCCTGAAACATTGGGCTGACATCCAAAACCTCAAGATTGCCGCAGCAAGTTACAGTCAGGCAGGCTCCATTTCCGAGCTTGAAAAACAGATCGCCGCCAAGTCCGCACTTGCGAAAACCGCACGGACAAGCCTTGTGGAAACGGAGCATCAGCTAAAGGATTTAGGGCAGATCCTAAAGTATGCCGAGCAGTATAAAGCCAACCGTATCTACCATATCCGCTACCAGAAATCAAAGGATAGGGACAGATACCTGCGCCAGCACGAAACCGAGCTTCTGCTCCATGACGGCGCTGAAAATATGCTGAAACGCTTCGGCATTGACACCAGAAACCTTGATGTTGAAAAGCTCCGCAACGATTACAATACGCTCTATTCCAAAAAGGAAGCCCTGCGGAAAACCTGCCAGTCTGCCGAAAAGGACGCTGCCACCCTCACCCGGAAGCTGGACAACCTGAATCAATACCTTGACCGGAATCCGGCGCAGCAGGAAACCGCCGACAGAAAGCCCGATAAAAGCCAACACACTCTCTAAATTCGACATTGAAAAAGGGTGTATCACAACGAGGTTTTAACCTTCATTGCGATACACCCTAATGTGTGTGGCAATTCCTATCATCTGTCTTTTTTCATATTCTATATCATGTACTATCTTATATCGTTCTTTCATGTACTCCATTTCACTTCTAAACTGTATTCCGATGCAATTCACGCCTGACAATGTGTATTGTAAACTACAAAGGAGGTGAATCACGATGCAGGATATGAAACAGGCTCTTGCCAACGCAGTAAGAACCGCCCGGACAGAACTCGGACTTTCACAGGAAAAGCTGGCTGAAAATTTAGGCTTGGATACCCGTACCATACTTAACATTGAAGCCGGACGGGGAAACCCCAAATATGAAGTTTTGTTTCCCATGATTACATACCTGAAGATACCAGCCGATACGGTTTTCTATCCAGGAAACGAAGCCGATCAGCCAAATCTCCAAAAACTTCTGGCTGTGTTAAAAGACTGCACAGAATCGGAAGCCGATGCTTTGCTGCCTGCGGCCCGGTATATGCTTGATTTATTGCGCAAAAATTAACAAAGCCGTCTGATAGGAAAAGCCAGCAGAATCCGCAAAGAAACTACTGGCTTTCCTTTACTGTCCAAATACTTTCTTTTATTTAATAAACTTATTTTTTTCTTCTTTTAATCACTTTGCATCATTTAAAGAAATCCTTTTGTTACACTACTTTTCCTGTGCCGACAGCCGGGAGATATTGCGAAACTCCCCTGCAAGCATCACAATGGATAAAACCAAAACAATCAAGTCTGTCACCGCAGGAGCCAAAAATACACCATCTATGCCCAGACCGCCAACTTTCGGAAGAAAGATTGCAAGCGGAACAAAGAGAATGATCTGCCGCATCATAACTAAAATACTTGCTTTTGACGCTTTCCCCAAAGACTGCATAAGCGTAATCACCATAAGTACAAACCCCAGAAAAATATAAGTGCTGAACAGAATACGGAAATCTGTTACGCCCTGACTTACAATGCTGGCATCTTTGATAAACCATGAGAGTATTGTTCCCGGAGCCAGTTGAATCGGTATGTAAAAAATCAAGCCAAGTACCGTTGCGCCAATAATAAACGCCCTTGTGACCTGTTTCACCCGGTCATACTGCTTTGCTCCGAAGTTTGTCCCTGCCGCTGGCTGGAATCCCTGACTTGCTCCCCACATGGGAATCAGGGTAAATGACTGAATACTAAGCGCAGCTCCTAAGATAATCTGCCATGTTTCCCCTCCATGCTTTGCCGCCACATTGTAAAGTGTTGTCTGCTGAACTAATGTCATAACCTGCATCAGCATAGCGGAAAATCCCACACCAAAAATTTCAGGAATCAGGGAACTTTCCACCCGGATTTTATGGATACGAACCAGCTTACTCTTTTTCAGGAAATACCATAAAGTAATGACAGCAGTAACAATCTGAGAAATAACCGTTGCGTAAGCAGCGCCCTCCACGCCCTGCCCCTGATTCTTCATAATGGTAATCATAATCGGGTCAAGAATGATGTTGAGGACAGCGCCAGTGCCGGTAATCAGCATTGCCTTTTTCAAAATCCCTTCGCCACGCATAATCATATTTGCAGACTGTCCGAAATTCACGAACAACGAACCAGCAAAGATGATCCGCAGGTAACTCTCCGCATTATTCAGGATTTCTCCCTCCGCACCACTCAATGTTAAGAGCTGGCGTGTAAATATCATTCCAAGAATGGTAATGACAATGCCAAAGATTAAATTTAATGCGATCAGGTTTCCCATAATCCGGTCAATCGTGTCCTGATCCTTTTTTCCCACTGCTCTTGAAAGAACCGAGGCAGAGCCAACGCCGATCAACGTAGATACTCCCGTGTTAATCAAGGTAAAGGGATAGGAAACGGAAACCGCCCCCATCGCCACCTTATTGATAAGCTGTCCAACGAAAACCCTGTCCATAAAGTTGTATAACCCGACAACTATCATACCAATAATAGCTGGTATGCTTAGAGATAACATGAGCTGAAACGGCGAAGCCGTCAGCAGTTTTGTACGGGTATCTGTTTTTTGTGCCATGATTGCACCCTCCTTTTATTGTGTGATGTGATAAATTTTTGCCGAAGCTTAGGCGCAATGAATCGTACCAAACAAATCATTCTTTTTTCTTTATTTGATATGAATCCCGTATATGCTCAAAGGATTTCTGACTGATGGTGTGTTCCATACGGCAGGCATCCTGTTCGGCTGTTTCCGGATCTATTCCTGCCTCAATCAGCCATTGAGTGAAAAAGCAGTGGCGTTCATAGATTTTCTCCGCAACTTTCCGCCCTTCCACTGTCAAATGGAGAAAGCCGTCCTTATCCATTGTGAGAAGTCCGCCATCCCTTAACACACCCACCGCATGGCTGATACTTGGCTTGCTGAACCCCATGTGCCGGGCAAGGTCAACGGAGCGCACCGCACTTTCACCCATTCGCTTTTGCAGCATCAAAATAGCTTCCAGATAATCCTCGCCCGACTCATAAAGTTTCATTGTATTTATCTCCTTTTATTTCTGCTGCAATGCCACAAGATGTGCATACAAGCCATTCGCAGCCATCAATTCAGACGGAGTACCCATTTCACTTACTTTCCCGTCATCCAAAACAACAACCTTATCCGCATTGGCAACTGTCCTCATACGATGCGCAATTACCATTACGGTTTTATTTTTCAATAATACGGAAAGCGCATCCTGAACTAATGTTTCACTTTCAGCGTCCATTGAAGCAGTAGCTTCATCAAGAAGCACCACAGGGGCATTTTTCAGTAATGCACGGGCAATGAAAATACGCTGCCGTTCCCCTCCCGAAAGTGCGCTGCCATTTTCCCCGATATTCGTCTGATAGCCTTCCGGCAGACGGTTTATAAATTCTTCGCACTGTGCTGCCTTTGCCGCCTGCTTCACTTCTTCATCTGTCGCTCCGTTCCTGCCTAAACGTATATTTTCCATTACCGTATCATCAAACAATAAAACGTCCTGAAATACCACCGCAAAATTTTTAAACAGGGTTTCCGGCTCAACGGTTTTTACATCAACGCCGCCAAGCGTAATGCTTCCGGAATCTGCATCCCAAAATCTTGCCGCAAGTTTTGACGCTGTGGATTTCCCGCTTCCGGAAGGGCCGACAAGCGCCGTTACCTCCCCCTGCTTTGCCACAAAAGACACTCCCTTTAACACAGGTTCTTCGTTATAAGAAAATCTGACATTGTTAAATGCAATATCATATCCACGATTATTGCATACATTACTTCCCGTCTGCTCTGCCGTATTTTCAATTTCTTTCATTCTCTTAGCGCTGACCTGTGAGGAAAAGAGTTCTGCCATCATCATAAAGCAAGTGGTAAATGGGTCATAAATTCTTCCCGCAAAGATCAGAAACAAAATAAACATAGGAACAGACAGCGAACCATCTATAACCAGAACACTGCCAACAAGCAATACCGCCACCAATCCTAAACGAAGCACAAACTGTGCAACTGTTGTCGCAGCCCCTGGTGCCAACTCATTCTTAAAAGAACACCTCACGACATAATCCAGTTTCTTTTCCAGACCATTCAGATAATCCTGCTCCTTTGCGCATGATTTTAATTCCTGAATTGTGTCCAGATATTCCTGCACCCCATCATATGCTGCTCTCTTTGCATTGAAATTTGCTGTTTCTGCTTTCGTCTGCGCTTTTCTCGCCGTGAAAACAATCAGGGCAGCAACAGGAATCGGTAACACAATGCACAAACCCATTCTCCAGTCTATGATTAATAAACTTATGGCGGTTATGATAAACATAATCATTGTTCCAAAAAATTGCGGAACCGCATTGGAGAAAACACGCTCCAATGCCGTGCAATCTCCCATAATGGTGGAAGTTAAATCTGATAAATCCCTCTGTCCAAAAAAGGAAAGCGGCAGTTTCCTGAGTTTTTCAGCAAGCGTGATTCGCCGTGACGCACTTTCCGAATAAGCTACCGTATAGGTTTTGTTGTACTGTATCCAATGCATAATAAACACAAGGATAAACATAGCGGCTGTCAGCCCGATATACACCCATATATTATGTTCCAGTTTTTGTGTGTTCCCTGATATAACATTCAAAATATCAAGGACAATCATCATAAGCAGACTGACAGGAAGCAGTAAACTGATATGGCTGACTGCGGTTGCAATAATGCCGCCCCTCAAATCCCTTGCTCCCTTATCGCTTAACGCAAACATTTTCTTTAACATACTTCCACCTCATTTCCTATGTGCCAGTTTGTTGTTTTCATGTAATTATCCCACATACGGGCATACTCTTTGTTTAACTGCACCAATTCCTTATGCGTACCCTTTTCCACAATCTCACCTTGTTTCATTACAAGAATCTGGTCAGCATCCTGTACTGCCGAAAGACGGTGTGCAATCATAATAACGGTTTTGCCGGAAAGCAGACCTTCAAATGCCTTTTGAATCTGCTGCTCATTTTCCGGATCAGCAAATGCCGTGGCTTCATCCAGGACTGTAATTGGAGCATCCTTTAAAATCGCCCTTGCAATCGCAATACGCTGCGTTTCTCCCCCTGATAAGTAAACGCCTTTGCTCCCTACCACCGTATCAATTCCGCTTGGGGATTTTGCGATAATATCATCACATTGCGCCAGATGAGCTGCTTTTAAGACTTCCTCTCTTGAAGCCGATGGTCTGCCCGCCCTGATGTTCTCTAAAAGGCTGTCTTTAAATAATTGGGGATTCTGGAAAACAAAGGCTACCTTTTTCATTAAATCAGCGTGAGCAATCTCTCTAATATCCACATTTCCAATCTTAATCCGTCCACTCTGCACGTCATAAAAACGTGGTATCAGACTGGCTGTTGTACTTTTTCCCGATCCTGAATGTCCTACCAATGCTGTCGTTGTTCCCGACTTAGCAACAAAACTTAAATTCAAGACTGCTGGATGCTCCGTATTTTCATAAGCAAAGGTCACTCCCTCAAAGACCACATCATTTTTATCTGTTGTTTTAGGATTGTTTGTTTCCGGCTGCGGTGTAGCAGTCAATATTGTATCAATCCTGCGCATGGCTTCCTCTGCCTGCATTTTATAACTTGTCATATACATGATTTTATTCAGCATGACCGCACAGGCCGGAGAAAAAATCAGATAGAATAAAAAGCTCTGCATAAATCCGATCAGATTATCTGAAACCAAAGCAATAATAATTGCTGCCGGAACAAGAACCAGATAATTCGAGTTGATAACTGAATTAAATGCTACCATGCCTTTCCTGCATGACATCGTATATGCAAGTGCCTGTTTTCTGTAATCATTGATTGTTGCATTAAATTTTGAAAATGACCTGACCGTCTGTCCGAATACCTTTACTACTGATATGCCTCTGACGTATTCCACAGCTTCGTGATTCATCTTCTCTAACGAATCCTGATACTGCATCATAAATTCCCTGCTTTCTTTCCCCATTAACGCCCCTTGCAGGAAAAAGCCTATGCCATATAGCAATATCAGAGGAATGCCTATCCTCAAATCAAAAACAAGCATAAGGATTACGCTTGCAATCATTGTAACCTGTGCGCCTACAAGATCGGGAAGCTGATGTGCGATAAATGTTTCTGTCTGGAAACTGTTTTCATCAATAATCTTCCTGAGCTTTCCGCTTGGGTTTACATCAAAATACCCCATAGGCATTTTTGAAAGCGCCTTTAATGCTGCCATTTTCAGGTTTTTCTCTGTGTGGAACGCCACCACATGGGAACACAGCAGTGCTATGAAGTAAAGCATCAGCCCAACCAGTTCCAATACAAGCGCCGCCACGCCCCACTTTACTAAACTGCCTGTGTCTATTGGCTTTCCGGCAAATATGGATACCAAATCTCTTGCAGCAAAATAGACACACAAAAACGGACACATAATGAACAATGCGCTGATTCCCGATAAGAACCGGGATACATTCAGCAATGTACGGTGTTTTCCCATAAATTGAAACAACCGCTTGATTTCATTCGACTTTTGTTTCATTGAAACAGCACCTCCTTTAATTAGTTTTAACTAACCATATTCATTATATAGACAAATAACCCTTTTATCTATGACTTAATAGGTATATCTTTAATCCAATCAGGTCACAGTCATTTTTATAGTAAAGGCGGTAATGATTTTTTCTGCCATTACCGCCTTTCTTCCCAAGCACAACACTCCGCACTATTTTACTTTTATATTCTGTACTGATGTAAAGCTCGTATCGCCAGAATATTCATAATCTGATACATTACTGTTATATACAGATAACTGATGCGTGTAATATAATGGCGTTACCAGACACTCGTCTGACATTGTAGTTAAAATGGTATTGTAAATCTCCTGTATTTTTTCTTCTTCCGTTGCAGCGTTTAATTCATCAAGCGATCCCTCCGGCAAGTATGCATTTACCTGTGATAAAATGGGATCAGTTGACGTTTTCGGATCAAGCCCTCCTATAACAACCGTTGGGTCATAATATCCGCCCTGCGTTTTAAAAATTGTTACTCCATACTGCCCACCGGAAACCATAGCAAACCAATCCATCATTGCGGCAGAACTAGGTGTCAATTCTATGCCTATCTGCTTTAGCTGGTCACATATATATACCACGGTATCATCGTCTGATGCCGAACCCGTCTGATATACAAATTCCGCTGACAGCTTTACTCCGTCCTTTTCACGTATTCCATCGTTGTCCGTATCTACATACCCGGCGTCGTCCAGTAATTTATTTGCAGCTTCCATGTTGTATTCATAAACTTTCTGGTCTACATCACAATATGGAAGGCTTCTTGAAAAGAAGGTATCGGCTGCTTCATACAATCCTCCAAAAATATTTTGGGTAATTGAATCTTTATCAACTGCTGTCGCAATCGCCTCTCTGGCCACCTGATCTCCAAATATCGGGTCATTCAGGTTATAGCCCATATAATATGTCTGCAAGGCATTTCCATCCGCTTTTGCCGAAAATCCATCTGTTGCACTCATTTCTTCAAAGTTTTCTGCTGAAATCTTGGTAATGCCTGTGTAAAAATCAACCTCCCCGTTTTTTAATGCCAATAATTTTGCATCGTTATCCGGAATGTTCTTTACAGAAAAACTGTCAACATCCGGTTTTTCGCCCCAATAGTTTGTATTATACTCAAAGTTGAATACCTGCCCATTGTTGTCTCCGGAGTACATATAGGGGCCTGTACCGTAAGTTGCGCTCTTAAATGTATCTTTCGCTGTCAAATCCTCATTGAGCTGCTCGCTTGAAACAATTCCCCAGGGATTTGCAAGGCACAACTCACGCATTGTACCGTAATATGGCTGTTTCAACTGAAACTCAACCGTATATTCATCAACCGCAACCGCATCCTTAACTATGGTGGACAGTTTTCCATAACCTCCATTATACTGTCCGAGATTTACCGGAACCGCCAACAATGACTTTGCCACATCCTCTGCTGTCAAATCTGAACCGTCCGAAAACTGAATCCCCTGCCGTATCTTAAATGTATAGGTACAGCCGTCCTCACTCATGCTCCAGCTTTCCGCTAATACGCCGGACAATTCCCCATTGGAATCATATTCCACCAGCGTATCATAAAAAGAGGGAAGCCAATAAGTCAGGTCATAGCCGCTTGAGGTCACGTCCGGTGTAATTACCGTATAAAAATATTCAAACCCCCAGCTTTCCGCTAAATTCAGATGTACTGGCTCCTGCCCTGTTTCCTGCGTATTGTTTACTTCGTTCGCATTGTTTGTTCCATTTGCCTCACTTGCTCCATTGTTACTGCTGCAGGCTACGAGACCGAAAGCCATAACCACAGACAGCAATCCTGCCGCTAAACGTTTAAATTTCATGATAAATATTCCTTTCTTCTTTTTATTATTTTTCTTATTTTGAAATGGCCACAGGTTATAACAGCCCGCTGGCTCTCAACAGAATTTTGCTATACTCATTAGAGAATACTGTCGTATCACCAGTAAATGCAACCTGCTCCATCAAAACAGACTCCTTCATTACCAGAATTTCATCTGCAATCACCACTGCAAGTTCCATGTCATGGGTAATAAAGATAAGGGTAAACCCCAACTGTTTTTGCAAAACAATGATTTCTTCTATAATCTTCTTCCTAAGTGGCAAGTCAAACCCATTTGTTGCTTCATCAAAAATCAGGCATTTCGGTTCTGCCGCTAAAGCCCTTGCGATTGCAACCCTTTTCTGTTCCCCACCGGATAACTCCGAAGGCAGTCTTGCATAATAGGATGCCGGAAGATTGCATAGACTAAATAATTCCAGACACTTCTTTTTTCGCTCCTGCTTCTCCATATGGAAAAAACAGCGCAGCGGTTCTTCAACAGACTTCCCAACTGTCATTTTAGGATCAAGTGCCGACGCTGAATTTTGCTGGATTAATTGCACCGACTTGTAATGTCCCCTTACCGTTTTCCGATTCTTATATATGCCATGCCCATCTACAAGGATATTTCCGCCAGAAGGAAATTGTAATCCGGCAATCATTCTTGCCAGTGTTGTTTTCCCCGAACCGGATTCTCCTACAATCGCATATCTGCCGCCGTCCTGAAAGGAGAGCGAAACCGGAGCCACCGCCACAAAATCCTTATCCCCAAACTTTCTTTTCCGAAACCTGCAGCATACGTCATTTAGTTCTATCATACGCATCCCTCCTTAGTTCACAGGCGCTTACCAATTCTTTTGTAAATTCATTCCTGGGGCTGTTCATGACCATATCTGTCTGCCCTGTTTCAACAACCCTGCCATGATTCATTATCATAATCCAGTCAGATACGGAAGCCGCTTTCAGATCATGTGTTACAAACAGGACAGACATACCCTGACCGCATAATTTTTTCATTTGCTGCATTAACTCCATCCTATTACAAGCATCAATTGCTGTCGTTGCTTCATCTGCCACTAACAGTTTAGGCTCCTGAATGATAGCTGCTGCTATCATAATCCTCTGCAACATACCGCCTGATAATTCAAAAGGATAATTCTTCAAAATTCTTTCTGTATCATCTAAACCTAATCCATTTAAAATCGTTTCATATTTTTTTCTTGTTTCTTTTTTCTCAGCTTTTAGGTGGTGACGCAGATAAGACCTTTCCAACTGTTTTCCAATCCGGATAGACGGATTAAAAGCAGTCATTGGATTTTGCATGATAAAACAGATTTCTTTTCCATAAACTCCACTTAACTGCTTTTTATTTAATTTTCGTAAATCTCTGCCCCCAAAATTTATAGAACCTTCGATTATGTAATTATCAGAAAGCAATCCCATAACCGCCCTGCAAACTGTTGTTTTTCCTGCCCCTGAACCTCCAACCAGTGAAAGCATCTGACCATGACTGATCTCAAAAGAAACATCATTTACAATCATTTCTCCAGAGGATAATGATATTTTTAAGTTTCTAACATCAAGTGCCACTTATATCATCCTCCTTCCCAATAGAATCCCTCAGTCCTTCTCCTAACAAATTAAACCCTGCACAGCATACAAGCAGACAAATTCCTGGATAAATAATCAAGTTAGGATTTGAATATAAGCTGTTGCGGGCTTCATTTAACATTGCGCCCCACTCTGATGTACCCTTTACCAGACCTACACCCAAAAAAGCAAATCCAGAAATAGAAATAATGACTGATGCAATCCCCGTTGTAAAATATACAATGAATTGTGGCAGTACATTTGGTATCAAGTGCATAACAACAATGCGGATACTGGAAGCTCCCGAAATCCTTGCTGCCTCTATATACTCTTTGCTGCACTCTGTTTTTGCATAAGAGCGCACCATCCTCAAAAACCATGCTGTCATGGATATGCTAATCGCAACAATAATACAGACTGTCGGATTTTCAAATGAAGTAACCAGAGCCATTGCAATAACCAACAAAGGAAATGCCATCAATATATCACATAGCACCCTTACTATTTCATCTATCATTCCGCCTATGTAGCATGAAAAACTTCCTGCGAATAAAGCAATTACCGCTAATACTATCAATACAGGAATAGAAAGTCCTAATGAATACCTTGCCCCATATAAAAGCCTTGACAATTCACAACGCCCCATTTGGTCACATCCTAACGGATATTCTGCGGAAGGCTCCGCATTTTTCATTGCAAGGTTTGTTGCATTTGGATCATTTGGTGCCAGCATAGGTGCGGCAAATGCAATCAGGATAAAAAAAGCAATCAAAATGATTCCAATGATTATCTGCCATTTCCTTCTCATATCCGGTTCCTCCTATATGCAGGACATATTATGCTTGAAAGAATATCAGCAACCGTATTGAAGAACACAAACAGGACAGCGCACACTAAGATTGCTCCTGATATTCCATATATATCCATTCCTTCACAAGATTTCATTAAATAACTTCCTAAACCATCAATCGAAAAAACACTTTCCACCAATGATGATGTTCCAAACAACGCCGCACAATATTGAGCGAATAATGTGATTGCCGCAGGCAGGGCATTTCTCAATACCTCTCCAAATATAATCTGCGTATTGGAAAACCCCCTTGCTTTTGCATATAGCACATAATCGCTTTTTAATTCATTCAGTATAGATGCCCGCAGAACCCTTGTCGCAATACATACAATCGGCACCGCCATCGAAACAGAAGGCAGTATAAGTGATTTCAGGCTTCCGTCTGCAATTACGTTGAAAATCGGTATTTTCACAGCAAAGACAGATAACAACACCAATGCCAGCCAGAAACTCGGCACACAGATTCCCACAATACAGAGTATTCTTGCCACATTATCAAAAACGCCATTCTTCCTTATGACAGAAACCGCCGCAACAAGAATTGTCAATAGGATAATCCAGACCATCGCCATAATGATCATCATGCAAGTAATCGGAAGCGCATCCATGATGTTCTGTATTACCGGCTTCCTGTTTGTGATTGCAGTGCCTAAATCGCCACGCAGGACACCCTTTATGTACTCGAAATACCGTTCCCCAAACGGAGCATCCAATCCAAGCTCTACCCTCACAGCCTGTATCTGTTCTTCCGTTGCAAAAAGATTGTTTTTCCTGACAATCATTTCTGCGGGATCTGTTCCTGTGAATAATTGCAGGCAAAAACTTAATGTTACAACACCCCATATCACAAGAACAAAATTCAGGATACGCTTTAATATCCTGCCTGCCATAATCTTAATATCAGACATACATCCAATCACTCCTTACTTTGGTTAGTATATCCTAACCTTTAGTCCAAAAAAGAAGCCGCAGTGTAGCGACTTCCCTTTAAAGACGCACCAACTTCCAGCACGCAAATCATTATAGCGTAGTTAGTTGAAACTATCTATAACCCATCAGACAAATCTTAATCCAATCAGGTCACGCATATTTATATCTGTAAGCCTGCGGCGTTATCCCCATGACAGACTTAAAAGCTGCTGAAAACTTGCTTTGATTTTCATAACCAGCGGCATAAGCAATTTCCCCTATATTCAGGTGCGGTTCTGTTATCAGCATTTCTGCCGCAGCTTCAATCCGTTTCACTTTAATGAATGTTCCAATAGATTTTCCTGCTATGGATTTGAAACACCTTTTCAAGCTGGATTCAGCAATTCCAAATTCTTCCGATAAGTCAGCAATGGTTTTTATATCAAAAGGATTCTCAATGATGTATTGATATACTTTTTGGGTTCTTTTGGATATATCTTCTGAAAAATGCTGCGGTTTCTGCATGGCAGTTCCATCCAGCAAACTCAAAAATAAAAGCAGCTCGATTGTCTTAATCCAAAAATATGGTGACTGTATCCGCTTATCAACAGAATACAGCTCTCCAAAAATATGGTCTATCTCACGTTTTGACTTCACCAATAGCAGCGTACCATTACTGCATAACGTATCTCGGATTTTCTTCAGATCGATGTCTGCCTGTCCGAAATTTTCAGATATTGCTTTTTGTGCCTTTTCTATTTCAAATAATACGGTAATTCCTTTATATTTTTTTAGCGGTATATTAGAGCCAATGATTGACTGCTTCCCTTTATACAAGCTCCCGACTGATAAATCTCCTTCTCCTAAAAAAGTAACTGTACCATCTGCTGATTCACATTCATAGCATCCTTCCAGGCAATGGTCTATTTGAAGGAAGTCATGTTCCGGAATAATGGGGCGGTAACAGCTCCCCATGTTAAGCTCATTATATGTGATCTGGATACCATGAGCCACATCATAACACACCATTTCTCCCTCTCCCGTTTCTGTTTCCTCACGAACCACAGAAGATATGTTGTCTTTACCATCACGAAAATAGATGTCATGAAATGATGATCTTTTCAATACACTTTCCACTGCTGCACCTCCGTCTTTCTATTTTAAATGAGGATCATGTTTATTTCAACAAAATCGAATAGCTTTTTCTCCTACTAAACACGCAAAAATATTATTACCTTTGTCTTTTCACCGTCTAACCATTGAATCCCTCATCCTCTAACTCAAAATATTCTAACAGGAAAAAATATAATTCTTCCGGACGATCTGACAGACAATCATTATAACTACAAATATCCTGTTCTGTATGGTTTGTGTATTCCACCTGCACCCGCCATGACGGACTGCCCTCCGGCTCCTTTGGGGGCTGTACTTCCAATCCATCCTCCAAATCTTCCATGAAAAAGTCTTCTTCCCCGTCAAGAAACGGGTCATAAGCCCCCTCATCAGGGCGCAGGGAATAGTCCTGCTCCCACATAAAGATTTCCAATGTATGCACGATATACCGCAACAACTTGGCCATCTGCCCTCCTTCCAGCGTGACAGACTGCTCCACATCCCCCGTCCGAAAATCCGTCATGGTAAGCACACGGCTTTTCCGGTCAATGGTAAAACGCCGATCTGCCAGCTCCATATCGCCGTATCCATCATAAACCTCTGTATGTACCTCAAAGGACAATGTATTGATAACAAGCTGCTTTTTCATGGCATTGCGCTCCGCATGGGGAAAGCATACATTATAAATCTCCCTGGCCGTGTCCGCCACTTCCGGGCATTCATCTTTCATTTTGGCTTTCAGCCATTTCTTCTCGCTCTCTGAAAGCCGCCGCATCGGGAAATCCATCAGCCTGTTTATATCCATTGCCGCCGCTTTCTCCGCTGCACTTAAACGGGAACAGGCTTTGCAGATATGGGCTGCGTGGCCTTT
>ERZ778518.1442-NODE-1442-length-16171-cov-4.601762_pt1 | contig 16171 bp, 14 predicted proteins | sample MGYA00510340_ERZ778518 | MGnify/ENA primary metagenome ERZ778518 (study PRJEB29527, sample SAMN07138967) | mouse gut metagenome | material: feces | host: mouse | place: China:Nanjing | collected 2016-01-25 ...
CGGATATAAGAAGTTCTAACTGTTACGGCAATAGTTGGTGGCTGGCGTGCAACCGTTCCGTAAGCGCATCCATGCGCTGACGGAACTTTTTCGGACATCCATGTCCGAAAATTGCGGGTTGTATCGTAACAGTAAGAACTTCTAATATCCTCCGAAGGCATCCGCCGCCACCCTGCTGCCTCTGCGCGGGCGCTCTACGTTGTGGAATGAGGGGGGGAGGAGAATAAAGGCTATGTATTGACATCCTGTGCCCCATGTCATACACTTTCTTTATGTCAAATGCTGTCCGCATCTGTGTGTTCCTGTGGGGCAGTTTTAAGTGAGGAGTCAATATGAAAAAACGAATTTATGAAGTCATTTTGCCTGTGCTTTCCGCGTTTCTCATGACATGGGCATTGGTGCGGGCATGTCAGGTCAGTACGTTTCATCCGCTGGGAGGTTTTTTGTTTATTGCCTGTATTTTGTTTGGCAGGCAGTTTTGGTTGTGGGTCAGTGTAAGGAAGCCTTCCCGGATTTACAGGATAACTTCTGTTATTATTTCAGCGCTGTTCACACTTTTGTATCTGCTGGCCGACTATGACGGGCTGCTGGAGGGACTGACCAGTACGTTGTTTAAGGTGGGGCATGTGTTGATTATTGGCTGCGGGTTTTATTTGCTGTTTTATATGACAGTTCTGTCATTTTTTTTGTGGATGGATGGTGTCAGATTTTTCTGTGGCGATTCTTCCGCTTTTTATGCAAAGCTGCCCCGGATTTCTTACTTTTTCTGTCTGATTGCCTGGCTTCCCTATCTTTTGACCAACTATCCGGGGATTATGACTGTGGACAGTCTGAATCAGTATGGGCAGATTATCGGCAGGCTGCCTATGAGCAACCATCATCCCTGGATACACACGCAGTTGATACGACTGTTCTATGAGATCGGCATGGTGCTTACGGGGGAGGCTGTTACGGGGCTGGGGCTGTATACCATTGTGCAAATGCTGATCATGGCAGGGATTTTCGCGTATCTGATGGATACGCTTGTGAGACTGCATGTGCGGATGGGTATCTGTCTGGCGACGCTGGCTTTTTATGCGCTTCTGCCCTATAACGCAATTTATATGGTAACTATGTGGAAAGACATCCTGTTCTCCGGTATGGTTCTGTTGTATTCCACTGTCTTATTCCGTTTTCTGGCCGGTGTCTGCGCTGCATCTTCTACAGACGACCGTCCCGGTCTTTTGGGGCGTCCGGGCCAGAGAGGCGCCGGTTTTCTGTATGTCCTTTCCGGCTTCTGTATGTGTCTTCTGCGCTCCAACGGTTTTTATGCATTCCTGCTCACCCTTCCTTTTGTACTGCTGTGCTTTCGGAAAGAATGGAAAAAACATCTGCTGCTGAATTTTGTGATTCTGGCATCTGCCCTGGTGGTAAAAGGGCCTGTGATGAACGCCTGTCAGGTGGCTTCGCCGGATTTTGTGGAATCGCTGTCCATTCCTATCCAACTCGCCGCCAGAGTCTACGCGGATGAGGAACCGGTGAACGAGCAGGATGAGGAAATGTGGAACCGCATCGTAGATACCTCCCGGATTCAGGAGAGTTATCAGTCCTTCTGTTCCGATCATATGAAAAACCTGATCCGGCAGGGAGATCAGGCGTATCTGGAGGCCCATAAGGCCGACTATCTCAGGTTGTGGCTGCGTTTTGGGCTGGAACACCCCGGTGCGTACCTGCGGGGATATATTGACGCCACCAAAGGATATTGGTATCCGGATGTGCCCAATATCATCGGTTCCGACGAGAGAATTGCGGAAAATCCCTATGGCCTTACCGCAAAGCCCCTCATCCATAACTCTGTGACAATCAAGATCAAAGAAATCATATTCAAACTGCCGGATATGGTTCCCGTCTATGGCCTGCTCTTTTCCCTGGGCGCCATGTTCTGGCTCTGTATCCTGCTGGCAGGCAGAACCTTTCTGGCCGGTGGAAAACGCCGCCTGGTTATCTTCCTGCCAAACGCTGCCATTATGGCAACCCTGTTTCTGGCAACTCCGGTATACAATGAATTCCGCTATGCCTATTCTCTGCTGTTGACCATTCCGCTCTTTATACTCTGTGCCTTCCCGCAACAGGCCGATGATGTCTCTGGCTTTTGAACCATAAAATCGCCAATGCAGCGGCACTCACCAGGCTGAGTGCCAGTCCGGCGTACAGTCCGGGCGGCGTATACCGAAAAGAAACGGTGTGCTGTCCCGCAGGCAGTTCCACGCCTGCCATCGCACCTCCAAACAGCCGTATCTCCGCCGGTTTCCCATCCACCTCTGCTTTCCATCCTCTCTCACCCGGAATGGATGTCACAAGAAGCCCTGCCTGTTTTGCCTCTACCCTGCCGGTAATGCCGGTATCAGAACAGGCCAGCACTTCCATGGGGTCACGCCCCAGACGACGCAGTGTTTCTTCCAGCACAGGACGGTTCAGCCGGTATGCTGACAATTCCAGCCTGTTTTTCTCATTTCTTTTGTCTCCGCTCTGGGATAAACACACCCTGCTTCCCGCATTGCACCATCCAATGTTTAAAAGATATGGGTAATAAACCCGCTCAAAGATTTTTTCACAGCCGTCTGTCTCTGCTGCAATATCCCTTGTGCTGCATGCATGAGGATACACATAGACATAACCGCTCTGAGCCGCCTCCAGAATGGCCGTGCCATTTTCATATGTAAGCGGAATCTCCTCATACAGCGGTTCTTCTATCCCCAGCGCCCTGGCCAGACTGTTCTGCACAGTGATGGGGCTGCCCTCTTCCGTAATCCAATTCTCAGATACATCTCCATCCACCATAAAGCCTGCCGGAAGGACATACCGGTTTCGGTACAGGTACTTTTCTCCTTCCACCTTGAGCAACTCATGGAAATCATCTGTTATTTCCAGGCTGTCCGCCAGTGTGTACTGTACGGAAAGCAATGCTGACGCCAGGGGCGTGGCACCATCGTAACTGTAAAATACTTTGCTGCTGCTCATACCCAACCTGCGGTAAAAATGGGACATGGCGCCATTGACCGTGGAGGAAAAAAATGTAGCCGTAGGAAATCCCCCCAGCATACCGTCGTTTTTGGTCATACGCCCCTGTAGTTCAATCCGGAAAAATCCCTCCGTTTCTTCCACACTCCCCAGCAGTGTTTCATTGGTGCGGATATTTTGCATATAAGCAGAGCGGCTTGTGGTGGCCAGACTCGTTTCAATGGTGTTCATCGCAGTCTCCATAATGACCACACAGAATAAAAGAATCCACACCACACGTCCTGCGCCGCCCTTTCCATACCAGTAAAACAACAGTCCATACAGAAAAACATATACTATGGTCAATACAAGATTTTCTATGACCACATCTCCCCGGCGGCCTGAATGGTAACAGAGTACCAATACCAGCAATCCGCCGCTGGAGGCCAGAGCCATCTGCCGGGGCGAATATGTCCGCAAATACTGCGCAGCCTCAAAACACAACGTCAGCACAACAAAAATATAGAGAAAAGACTGCCTGGCCGGAAGATTATCCGGAAAATTCAGGCCATGCCATAAAAAGTCCAGCAGATTGACAGAAAAGCTCAGCAAAAAAAACAAAATCAAAGCCAGCCTGGGCAGCTTTTCCCGCCACCGGATCTGCCTGCAACACAGATACAGGGGAAACAGTACAAAAACCGCCGCGCCGCAATACACATTGGGCCAGTGATCATTGCGGATTTCTGTCGCCACATTCATACAATGCCGGGCCGCCAAATCCCGGATCTGAAAATACATCCTGATTTTATCCGGAAAATCGATCTGGCCAAACCGGGTGGAACAGATCGCCAGAATCCCCGGCACCAGGATTCCCCCTGCCAGGCCTCCTCCCAGCAGGGAATACAGCAGAAACTGCCGCATACTCCTGCACTTTTGCCCGGGAGACAAGGGCAGTGCCAGAACCACATAATAGAGAACCAGAAAAATGCAAATCAAAATAGAAATATAATAATTGGTCAAAATGGAAAAGCCCAGTGAAACCACATACAGAAATGGCCTGCTTTCCCACACGAGCATTTCCAGGCCTAATATTATAACAGGTGTTATGAAAATGCAGTCCAGCCACATGACATTCCAGTTATAGGCAGCCATAAACCCGGACAGGGCATAAAAAGCGGAAAACAATGTAATCCCATAGCTCTCCGTTCCAAAATGTCGTTTTAAATACCAGGCAAATGTCAAACCGCACAGTCCTGTCTTTACCAGAATCAGTACAGTCATGAATTCCAGAATATAGGCTTTGGGGCACACCACCAGCAGCCAGTTCATGGGGCTGGCCAGATAATAGGCATACAACCCCACAAAATTGGCGCCCAGCCCGGCCCTCCAGGAGAAAAACAGGCTTTCTCCTTCCTGTAGCTTTCTGTGAAATTCCGAAAAAAAGGGCAGATACTGATTGTACATATCCACCCGCAGAAAGCAACGGTCCCCAAAGGGATACATCCCTTTATAAACAATGGCGGCAAGTAAAATTGCCACCGGTATACAAAAGGCCAAAAGCAGCGGCCTTCTCCTTTTTCCCATTCCAAAGACTCCCCGCATATCACACATCTTTAAGCACACAGGAGGCTATCCCCGGCTTCTTTCCCTGCAGACAACCGGGTTCCCTCTCATTCCTCCCGATCAAACAGGCGATAATACTGCACTGCCTGAAAAGTAAGCAGTGTATCGGACTCCCGCCTCTCTTCCGCAGTCAGGCAGTTTCCCTCCGTATCCACAACCTGTTTCGCACTGATCACCGGATATTGCCCCTGCAATTCATCCAGATAAGCATAATAACCGTTCAGGGAAAATCCGGCCCGCCCAAGAACCTCCGTCGCCAGATAATTGGCGCTGATTTGCAGCCCCTCTGCTTCCTCAATATCAAAATTCGCCCAGATCAGGAACGGCACCTCATACCGGCTGGCTTCCTGCTCCGGTGTCAGGGCATCTTTGCTGATCCCGTTGGAACGCCAGATTGGTCCGGCCACCGTGTCATTGGGCTGGTGATCCCCAAAAAATACGATCATGGTATTTTCCTGTTCCTGTTCAAAATAGGCAACCAACCCTTCCAATGCCTCATCTGTCAGAGAAATCAGGGACAGGTAATTGTCCACTACAGGGGACTCTGTTGTCTCTGCATATATATGGGGCGCGAAATTGGTAAATTCCTGGTCATAGCCGCCATGGTTCTGCATTGTGACATTGAACAGGAACAATGGCCCCTCCTGCGTCTCTTTATGCTTCTCATATTCTTTGATAATCTGCCTGAAATCGGATTTATCACTGACATATTTTCTCACATATTCCGCATCCGTATAATCCGGGAGAAAACGCAGTTCATCAAACCCCATCCAGGGATACACCTGATTGCGGCTCCACCCTTTGGCATGATAAGGGTGCATTGCAATACACCGATACCCGCTCTGCTTCAGAGCCGATGCCAGGGAAGGGATTCTGCCGCGGATATACTGCTGATAGGGAATGCTCCCGCCAGGCAAAAACGCCATGGTAGAGCCTGTCAGAAATTCAAACTCCGTATTGGCAGTATTGCCGCCCAGTACGGAAACATGCAAAGTCCCCGTAACCGTGTCTTCCGCCCCCTGCATACTGTGAAAAAAGGGCATATAATCTTCATTGCTGGAAAGTTCACCAAGAGAAGACAGATCAGAAAACCCTTCATTCATAATCACAATGATATGAGGCATCTCCTCCATCCCTGCGCCGGGGATCACGCTTCCATCCCGCACCAGGCCACCATCGGCGGACACACCTCCATGCTCCGCCAGGCTGCCTTTACCGGACATGGCGCCCTCCTGCCCCATTCCATCTGCCTGCATCCCATAGCCATCCAGCAATGCCTGACAGAACTCTGCATCATACCCCGGCGGTTTTTCCACCAGAAGATATTTCAGTTCCATCATAAAGGCAACCACACTGCCGTTGCGCTTCTGCACCACACCGGGCGTAAACATCTTGTCATACAGCCGCAGGCCGGAAATCACCGTCTCCTGATGCAGAATCACAGCCAGCGCACCAATACAGAACAGAGAGACTGCCGCCCCCGACACCCGTACCCGCCGGTTCTCAATCCTGCCCTGCAATATATGCTGTGCCGCCAGCAGAACAACAAACCCAAACAACACCATCCTGACTCTGCCGGGAAGGGCATAGCTGAAATTATCTGCCACCGATACCGCTGTCCGGGCAGAAAATATATCCCAGGGTAAAATGGGTGATGAGCGAAAGGCGATGACATAATAGTTTGCCAGCCCTGCCAGCATGAAAAACACGGTCTGAATCCGCAGCGCCGCCCGCACTCTGCCCACCACCATAATCAAACACACTGCAAACAGCCAGTAAAAAAGCAGATTTAACACCCACACAACCGGCTTCATATCTGCAAACGGATTATAGCTGTAACTTTCCGTTAAAATAAACATACACACGGGGCACAAAATTACACCCGTCAGGGGCAGCCCCGTCCATGACAATTTCTTTTCCATAATTTCCTCCACTGGAAATTATAACATGTTTTTTTGAAAAGAAAAGTCGGAATATCTGAGCAAATTCTTAATTTTTATGATAGATAAACCTCCGTTCCTTGCGCTGACACAGGCAAAAATGCTATACTTTTCATCAGAAACGAGGAAAAATACATGTATTTCATAAACAATTCAGGTGAAAAACAGTTCCCTGGCACAAAACGAAATCTGTTTCTCCTGTTGACATTGCTTCTGGCAGGCATCCTTGCACTGTACATCAGAAACCGCCAGTCCGCAGAAACAATCCTCCGCCTTTCCGAGACAGAACCTGCCTATGAACAGTCGGCGGCGGATTTTGGGCATATGGAGCCCCGGCAAAATCCATATGCGGATTTAAGCGTACCCACATATGTGACAAAAATTGAAGATACTTTTTTTATTGTGGACTGTTATCATAACCAGATTATCTATTCCGATTCCCTGGAACGCCCTCTGTATGAGTGGAATATTATGACTGACCAGATAAACAAAGGCCATACGCTGGCCTGCGACGGCGTGGTCTGGCTGACTGATGATACGGAGAATCATCGAATCCTTGTCTTTGAGAAGAAGGGAGATATGTTTGTACATACACAAACGCTGCCGGATACAGGTGTACGCCCCCATTATATTGTGTACCATGAAGAAAAGCAATGCTTCTATGCCTGGAGTTCCATGACCGGTGAAATGTACCTGCTCAGGAGGGAAGAGGATTCCAGCCGGGTATATATCAGCAAAATCCTGAAAATTCCCACGCTGGATGGGATCTATGTCCGTTCCTTCACCATACTGGAAGACGATATTTACTTTGTTTCCGGAAATTCATCCATTATCAGAGCTGATCTTGATACGTTTGAAATCAGAGAAGAGTACCCTGTGCCGGACGCACTGGCAGGTATGGTACAGCTTACATGGATCGATAACTACTGGTATATTACCGTATCCACAGATAAACAGGGCAATCAGGAAGCCGCTACCATCCTGCGTACAGACGATCTGCATAAGCTGGCCGCCTCCGATTACGAAGATGTGTACGCCGCCTTCATCGGCGGCGGCACACCCTATTATATTTCTTATGTTGAAGACCGGTATTATCTGACGGAACACCGCCTGCCCGGACATTCCGTCTGGAGTTTTCGCAGTGAAAACGGACAGTTACAGGATATAACCGCCATCTATTAAAGAAACGCTGGTGTATGATTCCCCCATGCTTCAGACAACGCTTTTTCCTCTCCATGTTCCTCTGAAAAAGCGGGTTACAAACAATGTCACACGGAACACCCAGTCCATTACCATGGCAATCCACACACCCACAGCCCCCAGGCCAAAATACATGCCCAGCACCGCACTGAAGCAGACGCGGAAAGCACACATGGAAAATACAGATACCACCATTGTAAATTTTACGTCTCCCGTAGCGCGCAGGGCATGAGACAGCGTAAAGGATGTGGGCCAGAACAGCATGGCAAAACCGTTGTGAATCACAATCAGCACAAACGCCAGATGCCTTGCCTCCGGAGATAACGTATAAATATTGAGAATCCAGGGCAGGGCCAGCAAAATCACACAGTTGACACACCAGGTAAAGAAATAGGTGATTTTCAGCAGTTTCTTAATATAATATGCCGCCTGCTCATCGTCTCCTGCACCGATGCACTGCCCCACGACAGTAATCATCGCCAGATTCATGGCCTGCCCCGCAATACAACCCATGGCGTCCAGATTGTTGGCTACCGCATTGGCTGCAATCTGAACCGTTCCAAATTCGGAAATAATGCTGACTACAATCACACGGCCAAATTGAAAAATACCGTTCTCCACGCCGCTGGGCACGGCAATATACAGAATCTTCCGGATCAGTCCGCCCTGCCAGGAAAAGATTCTGCGGGGCGTCAGATACACATCAAACCTTCTGTTTAAAAGGATCAGAAACATCACAACCGCCGCTGCCGTCCGGGAAGCAAAGGTAGACCAGGCCGCTCCGGCCACCCCCATATGAAAGCCGAAAATCAGAATGGCATTCCCGATGGCATTCATCACATTCATTCCCACAGAAACATACATGGGCAGTCTGGAATTGCCAATGGAACGCAGCACCGCCGCACAGGAGTTAAACACTGCCAGAAACGGATAGGAATAGGCAGAGATAACCAGATAAATCAACGCATTTTCCATGACATCCGCTTCGATAGAGCCAAACAATACAGACAGAAGCGGCCTTCTTGCCACCAGTGTCAGGGACATAAAGCCAATGGAAATCAGCACGGTAATCATCATCAACTGATCTGCCGCACTGCACGCCCGGTCTTTGCTTTTCTTCCCGATATACTGGGATATGACCACGCTGCCTCCTGTCGCCACCGCGGCAAAAATATTGATGATCACCGTATTAATCATATCCACAAGAGAAACGCCGGATATGGCCGCCTCGCCTGCATAGGAGATCATCATGGTATCCACCATGCCCACAGTAATGGCCAGCACCTGTTCCACCACCAGCGGAAGAATCAGCGCGCCCAGCGCCCGGTTACTGAACATTGTATATTGTGGCCTGTTTTTCACAGCCGTCTTCATTTTCATAGGTGCAACCTCATCATCAGACCTGTTGTCTTTATATATTGTAAGAACCTGCAATCCGCTCCTGCTGCCGTTCCACCAGATCCGCAATGGTCACATGATCCACCACCCCGTTGATCGCCTCAGCCAGTTCCTTCCAGACTTCCAGCGTCTCACAGGTATCACAGCGTTCGCATTCATTAATATCGTCATCCAGGCAGGATACGGGATTCAGGCTGCCTTCCGTCAGCCGCAGGATCATCCCCACCGTATAGCTGGCCGGATCTCTGGCAATCCTGTAGCCTCCCTGGGCTCCCCTGGTGCTTTTCACATAACCGGCTTTATTTAACACAGAGATAATCTGCTCCAGATATTTTTCCGAAATCTCCTGCCTGCCCGCTATATCTTTCACCTTAATATATTCTCCCGTATTGTTCGTCGCAAGATCCAACATGACCCGGACCGCATACCGTCCTTTTGTTGAAATCCTCATACCCTTCCTCCTCTGATGTCCGGCTGCAGCTTCGCGCCGACTGTTATACTCCTACAAATCATACTATATTACCGGAAAAGTATCAACCTGGGATTCAGAGGAATGACCGGAAAACAAACAATAGATTGCAGGCTTCGCCAGCAAACCTATTGTCATGAACAGAGAAAAGGCAGGGAACCATGTACACGGCTTCCCCGCCTTTCAGTATTGCTTTTGAAACAAATAATGCGTTACCCTTCAAACGGTACAACGCTTCCCTGATACTTATCGTTGATAAACTGTTTGATTTCATCGGATTTGAGTACATCCACCAGGGCTTTCACACCTTCATTGTCCTCGTTTCCTTCTTTTACCACAATAATATTTACATAGGTCTTTGCGGCTTCGGAATCGGAAGTTTCAATAGCTAGGGCATCCTCCTGCGCATTCAGCCCGGCTTCCAGTGCATAGTTGCCATTCAGCACGACAAACGCAACTTCCGGAAGGACACGGGATACCTGTGCAGCCTCCAGTTCGTTAAACTTCAGATTATGGGGGTTTTCCGCAATATCATTTACCGTTGCTTCAATACCCACACCGTCTTTCAGTGTAATCAGGCCATTGTCCTGCAAAAGCAGCAGCGCTCTTGCTTCATTTGTCGTATCGTTGGGAATCGCCACTTCTGCCCCATCCTCTACAGCATCCAGGTACGATGCCGTACCTGGGTAAATGCCCAGCGGCTCATAGTGGATTTCTCCCACATTCACAAGATGGGTTCCCTTTTCTGCATTAAAGCTGTCCAGATAGGGTGTGTGCTGGAAATAGTTGGCGTCAAAATCCCCTGCTTCCACCACTTCATTGGGCTGTACATAATCCTGAAATACGGTGACTTCCAGCTTCCATCCCTGTGCTTCCAGGATCGGCCTTGCCGCCTCCAGAATTTCTGCGTGCGGCACGCTGGTTGCCGCCACTTTGATGGTGCCGCCTGCCGCTGCCTCTTCTGATTTCCCGCAGCCGGACAAAAGTCCTGCGGTTAACAGTGCCGTTACCGCAATAGATACCAGTCTCTTTTTCATAATACATCTCCTCTTTTCCACATATTCTTGCGTCTTATATATCTGTATCCCTGCCGGGAATGCAAACCCATTCCGTAAACATGGCCTGGCAGTCTCTGATGGCACTGCCTTTTTTACGTCCGCTTTATCTGTTCCTTTTATCCAGCTTTTTGGACATCCGGGTGCCGATTGCCTGTAAAATCTGTACCAACAGCACCAGAAGAATCACTGTCACCCACATAATCTCCGCATCATACCGGTAATATCCATATCGGATAGCAATATCCCCCAGTCCACCGCCGCCTACCACACCGGCCATGGCAGAATATCCAAGGATTGTCCCCAGTGCAATAGTGGCGCCCACAATCAGGGAGGTCCGTGCCTCTGCCAGCAACACTTTCACAACAATGGTCCACAGATTGGCTCCCATACTCTGCGCCGCTTCGATTACCCCCTTGTCCACTTCCAGCAGGGAAGATTCCACCATACGCGCAATAAATGGCGCCGCCGCGAAAGTCAGCGGCACAATGGTAGCCGTGGCGCCATAACTTTTTCCGGCGATCATCCTGGTCAGGGGAATAATCAGGATCAGCAGAATCAGAAACGGAACGCTTCTGACAATATTCACCACCACATCCAGCACTTTGAATGCCACTTTGAATACCACTTTAAATACCGCATTGCCGGGCTGCAGTCCGTCCTGTGCCGTCACTACAAGAGCAACCCCCAGGGGCAGTCCGATGATGTAAGCCATTATGGTGGAGGTCAGGGTCATATACAGTGTAATTCCCGTATTCTCAACCAACATCCAGATTGTTTGTCCGTTCATCAGGTTACCCAGCCCTGCCCACAGTTCACTCCACATAATCAACCAACTCCTCTACCGCAAGATTTCTTTCTTTCAGATATTGAATCATTTTTTCTGCCGTTACATTGTCCTCCGGAAGCTGCAACACCATCTGTCCATGGGCAATGCCTCCGATGTCCTTCGTATCCGCCAGCAGAATATTCACCGGCGCCTTGCAGGCCAGCACCATATTGCTGATAACCGGTTCAAAAGAAGAGTTTTCGGAAAATACAATCCGGATACAATGTCTGCCCTGCATTCTGTCCGTCCGGCGTTCTCCCTGGAATACCAGCTTCTGCGCCGCCTTTGTCCTGGGTCTTGAAAATACCTCTTCCACACTGCCGGATTCCACCAGGCTGCCGTTATCTATAATCGCCACCTGATTGCAGATTTCCTGCACCACCGACATTTCATGGGTAATAATGACAATGGTAATCCCATACTGCTCGTTAATTTCCTTCAGCAACGCCAGAATGGACTTTGTAGTCGTCGGATCGAGGGCACTGGTGGCCTCATCACACAACAGAATTTTGGGATTGTTGGCCAGTGCTCTGGCAATTGCCACACGCTGCTTCTGACCTCCGGAAAGCTGGGCCGGGTATGCTTTTGCCTTTTCGGTCAGCCCCACGATTTTCAGCAGCTCCATGGCCCTGTTTTTCGCTTCCTTCCGCTTCATCCCTACGATTTCCAGCGGAAAACAGACATTATCCCGCACATTTCTCTGCATCAGAAGATTAAAGTGCTGAAAAATCATGGCGATTTCCGTACGCACCTTTCTAAGCTGCGCATCATTCATCGCCTGCAGATCCTGCCCCTCGATGAGCACAGTGCCGCTGGTGGGCTTTTCCAGAAAATTCAGGCATCTGACCAATGTACTTTTGCCTGCGCCACTCATGCCTATAATGCCACAGATATTCCCCTTTTCTATATCCAGATTGATACCTTTTAACGCCTCTACCTCATTCTCCCGGCCGATAAATGTCTTTGTTACATCTTTGATTTGGATTATCGCTTCCATCCTGTTACTCCATCGTCTGTATACATGTCTACAGTTAGCGTGTAAATCATACCATATTTCTTCAGGTAATGCAAACAATAGAAAATACCCTCTGCAAGTTTTGCAGGACCATAAACGATGGAACGCACCCTTTGCAAAATTTTTATTGTCATGGATAAAAAGCAAAAACCTTTCCCTTTCATCTGATTTTCCCCGTATACAAATATTTGATTATTTGCTATACTTTTTATATTCCGTGTGCCATGTAAAATGGTAATATACACCGCATGGTTAACACAATCTCTTAAAGTAAAGAGGAAAAGCAGATGAAAAAAAGAAAAGCCGTGGTTTCTCTCGGCCATGATGCCCTGGGATATACCACAACAGAACAGTGGGACGCTGTGAAAAAAACTGCCAAAGCGCTGGCAGATCTGGCACAGACGAATTATCAGCTCACCATCACCCACAGCAACGGTCCGCAGGTCAGCATGATCCATAAGGCCATGACCGAACTGCGCCGGGTCAATCCCGACTATACGCCTGTTCCCATGTGCGTATGTTCTGCCATGAGTCAGGGATATGTGGGATATGATATTCAGAATTCTCTGCGGTCAGAATTTTTAAGCAGAGGCATTTCCACGCCGGTCAGCACCATACTGACCATGGTTACAGTCGATCCTTACGACGAGGCATTCTATGAGCCGAACAAAATCATCGGCAGATACATGACAAAAGAAGAAGCCGATGCCGAAATCCAGAAGGGCAACTACGTCCTGGAAGTGCCGGAAAAAGGGTTCCGCCGGATTGTAGCGGCGCCAAAACCTCTGGATATTGTGGAAATTGATACAATACGCACCCTGGCCGAAGCCGGACAGGCTGTTATCGCCTGCGGAGGAGGCGGTATACCGGTAATCGAACAGCAGCATATATTAAAAGGCGCTTCCGCCGTCATTGAAAAAGATGCCATTGCAGGCAGGCTTGCCGCCGATTTACAGGCCGATCTGCTGATCATTTTAACCGGTGTGGAACAGGTGTATAAACAGTTCGGCAGTGAACAGCAGGAAGGCATAGCCTCCATGAACCTCCAGGAAGCCCGGCAGTACATTGCCAAGGGCCAGTTCGGTGAAGGAGACATGCTTCCCAAAATAGAAGCCGCCATTACCTATCTGGAAAAAGTACCCGATGGAAAAGTGCTCATCACTTCCATCTCCCACGCACTGGCAGCGGTAAAAGGAAAAACGGGCACTGTTATCACCAGCCAATAGCGAACACATTTTGCAGACTTTTCATTCCCGAAATCTGTAAGTCTGCGTATATTTCCGTTTCCTGATGCACATCCTGATACAGGATGCCCACATCGGCCATAAACGCTATGCATATCACTACAGTGGACATTCAGGAAAGGCAGGAAATCATGAAAAAGGAAAAAGAAATCACCACAACGCCCGGCGGGCAGCCACCGGCCAGTCAGTATCCCACAGAAAACCGTTCCTCGGACAACTATCCTACGAACCGTTCCTCCGGTGTGGACAACAGCTCACGGTACAGCCATCCGGACCGCCGTCCGGAAAAACACGGGCCGGGCGGAGAAAACTGAGAGGCAACGGAAAACGCGCTTTGCAAACTTCTATTGTCATGAACAATGAAAAAACCGGCACATGCCGGTTTTTTCATCTGTATATCGCTTCCTCCTATACTGCCATCACCGATTCTGTGCATCCAGCTTCTTCACTGCATCTCCCAGTTCCCCAAACGCCCGTACCGATACGGCAGCCTCCACATCCTGTCCAAAACCATATTCTACAAAAATAAACGGAATACCTGCCATCAACGCAGCCTCGCGGTCCCCCTGGGTATCACCTATATACACCGCCTCATGCTTCGAAATACCATTGCGTTCCATCAATATCCGGATGGTTTCCCCCTTGCAGGTCCCGGTATTGCCAAAGCATTCAAAGTCCTGAATCAACGGGGTAATCCGATTCTTTTCCATGACCAGCTCAATGTAGCCGCACTGGCAGTTGCTGACAATATAAAGGCTGTATTGCTCTGCCAGAGATTTCATACCATCGCCCATACCCGGATAGGAAATATCCGCCTGGTGTTCTTTCAGAAGCTGGTGCTCATACAGGCAACATTTGTCCAGAAGGGCCTGCCGCTTCCCCATATCGACAATCTCTCCAAACAGATGATCCGCAATCACATCCATAGGCTGACCGAATTCCCGCCGCAATACCTGGGGCGTTATGACCACATCACAGCCTTCTGTCTCTGCTATGGCCCGGTTCCACCCCTTTGCCACAACCGGAGTGGAATCCCACAACGTCCCATCCACATCAAAAATCAGTGCCTTGATCATTCCATTTCCTCCTGACTGCACACTGCCAGCAGCGCTCCGGTCAGAATGCAAAAATCTGAGATATTAAAAACAATTCTGCGCAGCCATTCCCATTTTACACCAAAACTGAAATAATCCACAACATATCCCCTGCACAGTCTGTCACAGGTATTGCTGCAGGCGCCGCCCAGCAGAAGGGCAAGTCCGGCCCGAAAACAGCGGTTTGCCTTCCTGCCCTGCGCCGCCGCAAACAAAATCATAATACAGACTGTTAGCACCAGCGAGAGAAACGCCACAAACCCGCTTACCTTCTCACCCGTATTCAGAAAAGCACCCCGGTTATGATATTTGCGTATCCGCAAAGCACCTCCCCAAATGGCTTTCTCTTTTCCTTCTTCTTTCCATTTTTCTGTGCGGTTTTTCATGAACAGCTCCAGCAGGAAAATACCTGCCGCTAAGATGATGTAAACCATATACCCTCCTTTTCTTTTGCATATTCTCCCCGTCCCATATGTAATCAGAGGAGTTGCGCATTACTATTATACACCACAAAAACTGTTTCATGTAAAAAAACAGAGCATGGCATTCCTGTTTTCCATTGGTTTCAAAACAGCCCTGCCAGTTCCTGGAATGTATGTTGATTTTGCTCAAACCCGAATATGCCGAATTAATGTTATGGTCTTCTTTCCTGAAAGATCCAGAAATCCTTATATTCTCGTAGGGATGATGTTAGATTAGTGTCATGTTAAGTGCAAATTCATGTACAGCACCATATTACAATAAACGTACAATTAATTCTTAAATCCAACTCTCAGATATGGTATACTAATCATAGAAAGGGAAAGCCATAGAAGCAGCTCTAACCTGTAATGATTAGCTAACCCCTCCGAAAAGGGGCGGCCGTTACTATTGCGAGTAGTGGCGGCTATTTCATTGTTCCCTTTTTCTCTTGTAAACCTGATAAACCAAATTAGCAAGTGATCGCGGGCAACGGATTGTTATGACCACAATCCGAGTCATAAAGTCTTTTGTGAAAAAATAGAAGATTATTTATTAATATGCTATAATGCTTGTGTTGTCCACCCTACACCCGACAACGGGAGAAGGTGTTCACATGGAAGTTATCACTGCTTTTGGGGTCACCAAAACGGGAGGATTGAAGTAAAAATATCTCATAAAATATTTCCCTCAAAATGCTGTACTTCAATCTTTCATGGTTAATGGTTAAATGTTCCAAGTAATCTCAATGTTTCCGTCTGCAATGCGAATAACTTTGATAAGCGTATCGACTACCGCCTGTCTGTCCTCAAAAGAGAGCGTTTCCCATGTTTTTACATGATTGGTTATCTGCTTCAATCTGCCCT
>ERZ778518.1445-NODE-1445-length-16136-cov-18.689198_pt1 | contig 16136 bp, 13 predicted proteins | sample MGYA00510340_ERZ778518 | MGnify/ENA primary metagenome ERZ778518 (study PRJEB29527, sample SAMN07138967) | mouse gut metagenome | material: feces | host: mouse | place: China:Nanjing | collected 2016-01-25 ...
ACACCATACAGAGAATAGTTTACTCGGTGTTCTCAATATGGAAAGGACTTCGCAAGAAACAATCGGATAAGAATAAAGGCATAGCCGAACTGATCAGACATATCTCGATGAGCTTTACCAGACTGATGCGATTTTTAAGTCAAAAGTGAAAAAAATAAGATTTTGATACCAGAATAACTCTTTGATATACAGACATGGAAAAATTACCCGATTCTCAATGAACCGGGTAAGGGAAGATATGCTATTTATTTTAGGTTAAATGAAAGAGCCGTGGTCTCCTCATACGTCAAATCACGACCGGAAAACAATCAGTTTCCCAATGTCTGCTTTGTAAAGGTAAAGACTATTTTTGCATTCTCAAAATCAAGCTTACCCATGACAGGCTCCGTCACGTAAGGTGTAATCGAGCTAACCTGTGTAGAGGTCGTATTATAACCATAATAATAGCTATAATAGTTTGATGATGAATTTACAAAGAACGAAACAAGAGCAGGACATATCACGAACTCCTCATCTTCAGCAGTAACCTCGCCACGGTCAATGATGTCCATAAGATAGTCACGCATCGAAGATACGGTGTATGACTTTGTAGTTGTATTGTAGGCAGCATAGAATGATGATATGTCATCATTAATCTGCGTACCTGAGAAAAATTTAGATTTATCTTTCTTCTTGACAACAAGTATGTAAGGTGGAGGAGTAAGCCCGTAGTTGTTTTCAATCTCCTCGACAGGAATTGAGAGCGAGAGAGAATTGATAACCGAAAGGGCATTGCTCTGCTCCTTGTAGCGCTCTATAATCTGGCGCGCCGGGAAGGTAAACTCCACATCGTAGCCTGTCGGACCTACAAGGATAGCTTCACCCGATGTGGCACGCTGACGCAAACGCTCCGACATCTTGTAGGCAATATTGTTATTAGTGATAATCTCAGGGGTAACAGCCATATACGTGCCTGTCCCGTTGAGAATTGTGTCGCGCTGCGGATCTGTGTCCGGAATCGGCTGGACAGAACGATAGTAGACATTAATCATATTGCTAACCACACGGGTGACACGACCCGAACCGAACGAGTTGGTGATATACAATCCGGGAAACCATTCGGCAAAAGCCTGAGGAGTGCTGAATGTCGATTCTTTGGTCTTGAACTCGTTGTAGAGGCTGACACCGATTTCACGAGGCAAAGTAACAAATATATCCTTGTAGATACTTCCGGAGTTATCAGCTCCTACCCCGTCTGCACCGTCAATAAGGCCAGAATATGTCGTAGATCCCAGAAGCTTCGACGAGTCATAATAATCCTTCGGATCAAAATTACTGTATATCGGAGACTGAAGCTGGCGTGTGAGAGGATAGACAGAGACACCCATCGGGACGATGGAGTCACCGGCAAAGCCATCCTTGAACATCGTAAGGACAAGTTTCACAGAGTCAATCGTCTCGGGAGATACGCCTATCGTATCGACATAGGCTGTAGGCATATACTGACACACGATGTCGCTTGAGAGCGAACCGTAGCCGTCGGCGTCAATCTTTCCAAGCAACTGAAGCACGGTGCGCGACTGCACAAAATCATTGTCTACCGCACGCCCTGACACTGTAAAAGCAGAATCGACTATAATCTCAACCTCATCCTGAACCAGACTACTACCGGCTGTGGAAGATGTCTCGTCGCATGAGGCGACTGCCATTGCGGCCACAAGGCCAGCTGAAAGCAGAGCTAATTTTTTCATTTAATAATCAATGTGATGAAAACGAATTCAATCTTCTTCCTCACCGAGAAGAGTATGGTAGAAATCTGTATAGGATTCCACACGGCTGTCGTCGTCCTTGTAAGGCAGGAACGGTTTTCCCGACTGGCGTGCATATTCCACGAGTGCCGGATCGACATCGGGTGTAACCTGAATCACCGCATCGGCATAATCAATCGCAATACGATTGAGAGTGGCGAAATCGACAGGTTCTTTACCGAGAGCGGCAATCTCCTCCTCGGTAAAATCGTTCATCAGAAGCTTCTCTACAAAACGCGGGTCAAGAGTACCTTCGAATTTTTCAGGCTGCAGAGCATAGACAATCTTCGAATCGCGGAACGTCGGGTCATCCCCGTATTTACGGCGGAGATAGAGTGGCGCAAGCGCAGAAACCCATCCGCTGCAATGGATCACAGCAGGCTGCCAACGAAGCTTTTTGACAGTCTCAGCCACGCCCATAGTAAAGAACATAATGCGTTCATCATTATCGGCAGCCAGCAGGTCGGTCTCAAGCCCCTTTTCGGGCATAGGCTGAAAATAATCGTCGTTGTCAATGAAATAGACCTGCATTCGAGACGGCAGAAGGGTGGCCACCTTGATAATGAGCGGATGGTCTGTATCATCAATAATCAGATTCATACCCGACAGGCGTATGACCTCGTGAAGCTGATTGCGACGCTCGTTGATGCAACCGTATTTAGGCGTAAATGTTCTTACTTCAAATTCTTTGCCATGAATTCCTTGAGGGATATCACGGCCAAGCACCGACATTGAGGTGTCAGGGAGATAAGGTGATACTTCCTGAGAGATGAAAAGTACTTTTTTTGACTCCATGCAGGGTTAGATAGACTTATTAATCGAACCGGCGACAGCTCATCGAAGGCACTAAGCTTTATGATTCCGAACCCTGAGCGCCGGTTCTTTGTTATGAGATTCGGATTGCAAAGTTACGAATAAATTTTCATTTTTCCCACTACAACCTCGGTTTAGGAGCAACTTTTCGACCAAAGCCACAAAAAAACCGTCTTAGCCAGCGTGCATTTAGCGTTTTTTATTTTGACATCAGCCGAAAAATTACTACCTTTGCACGAATCATCTGCTATCAGTAGAACATGAGACAATTAAAAATCACTAAATCAATCACCAACCGTGAAAGCGCCTCGCTCGACAAGTTCCTTCAGGAAATCGGACGAGAGGAGCTTATCTCCGTCGAAGAGGAGGTAGAGCTCGCCCAGCGTATTCACCAGGGAGATCAAAGAGCACTCGACAAGCTCGTGCGTGCCAACCTCCGCTTCGTTGTGTCAGTAGCAAAGCAATATCAGAACCAGGGACTAAGTCTCCCTGACCTTATCAACGAAGGCAATCTCGGCTTGATTAAAGCGGCACAAAAGTTTGACGAGACCCGTGGTTTCAAGTTTATCTCCTACGCCGTATGGTGGATTCGCCAGTCGATCCTCCAGGCACTCGCCGAACAGAGCCGAATCGTCAGACTCCCGCTCAACCAAGTCGGCTCTCTCAACAAAATCAGCAAGGCTCTCTCTAAATTCGAACAGGAGAACGAACGCCGTCCTTCGCCTGAAGAACTCGCTGAGAAGCTTGATGTGCCGGTCGACAAAATCGCCGACACTCTTAAGGTATCAGGCAGACACATCTCGGTGGATGCCCCGTTTGTCGAAGGTGAGGACAACAGCCTCCTTGATGTGCTGACCAACGACGACTCTCCAATGGCCGACTCGACGCTCACACAGGAATCGCTGTCGAAAGAGGTGGAACGTGCATTGAAGCAGCTCCACGACCGCGAACGCGAGATCCTCAAAATGTTCTTTGGAATCGGCTGCCAGGAAATGACGCTTGAAGAAATCGGTGCGAAATTCGACCTTACGCGCGAACGTGTGCGCCAGATCAAGGAAAAGGCCATCCGCCGGCTGAAAGGCCAGAAAAGCCATCTGCTCAAAGCCTATCTCGGGCAATAAGAAAGCGACGGCATAGCGTAAAAACTTCGAAGCGTTTTGCCAGAATGCTCCTGAACCCTACAAAGGCCGTGTGGATTAAATCACGCGGCCTTAAATTTTAAATCCATTACGATAATATATCACCTTAATTATATTATTACAAAAAATACCATGCTCGCGCTTTCTCTATTGCTTTCGCTCACTGTCACTGTGAGCAACCCCATCGGACAGGAACGCACAGCCGTGCCTGTCACAATCCCGGTCGGGAAAAATGGTAAAGAAATAAACTCAGCAACAATCAAGGGCCATCCTGAAATCAAATGGCAGCTTGACGACCTCAACGACGACGGCCGCGCCGACGAACTCGTGTTTCTCGTCGACCTGAAACCAAACGCTACGGAAACATATAAAATTGACCTTTCGTCAGAACCGGCCGACAAGAAATTTGAAGCCGGGACATATGCCTACATACGCCTGAATGATAAAAACAAAAAGCATCCGAAGATACAGGCTATCGCTTTTCCCGGCGATGCCGACAACCGCCAGATGTATAGCAGCATCTACGGACACGGCGCAGTGCTCGAAGGGCTTTACAACGCCATACGCGTATATATGGACAACCGCCAGAGCGTAGACCTCTATGCCAAGAACACTCCCCGTCTTGAACTGGAAGAAACAGGATTCTACACGACACGCCAGCAGCTTGAAGAAGGCTACGGACGCGACGTCCTATGGGCCGGGACTTCAGTTGCCCTCGGGTCATTCAGAGGATACCAGAATGAAACACCTGTCACGATAGACACCGTGACGACACGTTCTCAGCGCATTGTCACCACCGGACCTGTACGATCAATCATAGAAGTCTCTGACCGAGGCTGGATCTACAATGGAAAGCCGGTAGAAATGCGTCAGCGCTACACCGTCTACGACAGACACCGCGACTACGACGTGGAAATAAAACTCACAGGCGCGGATGACAATTCGACATTCTGTACGGGCGTGCAGAAGCTCGCGGTCGACAATCAGGGATTCATCACCAAGTCGGGGCTTGCCGGAAGCTGGGGGACTAATACTCCCGACAAAAACATGGCAGACATTACCGATACCATCGGTCTCGGCGTATGGGTTCCGGGCACCAACCTCAAATCGGTCAAGGAAGATGACATCAACTATCTCATGTTGCTGAAACCTGATAAAAACGGAATAATCCGCTACAGTTTCACTTCAGGGGGGATGCGCGACTCCGCCTCTCCACATTCGGCAGACACATGGTTCGACTCCCTCAAATCATGGGAAAACCTGAAGAACAATCCTGTAACCGTAAAAATCAAGTAATATAGACATAGCCTCAATAGCGCCGGGCCGGAAAGTCATCTATAATTGACGAATCCGTCCCGGCGCTTCATTATATACACATGTATATTATCACAAAAACCTTAACACAACAAAAGCCGTTATAATCTAAAACAAACTTTTCATAACACACAGATCTAATCTACTCATGGAGATTGAAAGCACCAACGCTTCTTCCGGGGAAAACACTCATCCTGAAAGAGCCAAAATAAAATCGACAGCCAAAGGCTCGATTACAATGGGGGCTATGGCCATACTCATAATAACGTCGATTCTGAGTCTGCGCGGACTCCCGTCGGAAGCAAAGTTTGGCGTACAATCCATATTCTACTATATTTTTGCAGCGGTTGTATTCCTGTTGCCATTCTCACTCGTATGTGCGGAACTTGCTTCTACCTATACGAAATCCGGCGGACTCTACCGTTGGGTTTCCGAAGCTTTCGGACCGCGGTGGGGATGGACGGCAATGTTTCTCGAATGGATGACAATCATAATCTGGTTTCCGACTGTACTGATGTTCGGTGCGGCATCGCTTGCCTACATATTCTGGCCTGAAAGTTTCGACCAACAGCTTGCATCCAATAAAATCTACACGCTTGTAATCGCATTCATACTCTACTGGGGCGCGACCTTCAACACATTTCGCGGCACCCGCTCGGCAAACCGTCTAAGTACCTACGGAGGACTCTTCGGAACAATAATCCCAACCGTCATTCTGATTGTCCTCGGAATAGTATATTTTGCAAGCGGAAAGACGATAGAACTTTCCGACGAATCATTTTTCCCTGATTTCGGCAATCTTAGCACAATAGTGCTCGCGGCATCGATATTCCTATTTTATGGAGGCATGGAAATTCAGGCGGTGCACATCAACGACATGAAAAATCCGGCGCGTGATTTTCCAAAGGCAATATTCCTCGCAATTGCGGTCATTGTCATCGGCTATGCGCTCGGCACACTCGTCATCGGCATCGTCATACCGACCGAGAACATCGACCTGCTGCAAGCACTCCTCGTCGCATACAATAAACTGTGGGATAGCTTCGGCCTGTCGTGGCTCGGGAATATAATGGCCGCATTTATAATGTTTGGCGTACTCGGACAGGTAAGCGCCCTTGTCAACGGCCCTTCAGTCGGAGTTATGGCTGTAGCGCAGTCCGGCTATCTCCCACGCAGCCTTCAGAGTGTAAACAAAAACGGTGTAAACCAAAATATCCTCTATATTTCCGGAGCGGTCGTATCGCTTCTCAGTCTCGTCATAATCGTACTCCCGACGGTGGAATCGGCCTACCAGATAATGTCGCAACTCGCCACCATAATATATCTCGTCATGGTGCTCATCATATATGGTGCGTTTATCCGTCTGCGCCGTACAGAGCCATATAAAAAACGTGGCTTCCGAGTGCCCGGAGGAAAGGTCGGCGAATGGACCGTCTGTAGTATCGGTATTTTCGGAGCTCTTGCGGCACTACTCCTGAGCTTCCTGCCACCATCACAGATTTCAACAGGTAATCCGATTGTCTATGTTGGCATATTGCTCGTAGGAAGTGCTATTTTCATAGGCTTACCACTGATTGTCTACGCCTACCGGAAGCCATCGTGGCGCAATCCGAACGCTCATTTCGATCCGTTTGACTGGCAAATCGAGGGTCGCGAACCATCGCAAGTGTCAAAATGGGCTTCCGGATATGAACCGGATGAAGATGAGAGCGAAAAAGGACAGGCTAAGGCCATCGCCAACCATGCCAAAGGAAAACATTAGACATTTCGTGCGATATGTGTCGTATTCAAGCGCCATATATCGCACGATTTGCCATGTAGCGCCATAAATCCGGACGACTTATTTTTATGAACGACCTCTTATTTCATCGCTGTTTCACTCACGCCAAATAAAAAAGTTGCTGGTTTCGCACATTTTTATTACTTTTGCGACTGAATTGCAAGCCGCCCTTCGAGGTGACGATTGCTGAATTGTGGGAAGCATCAGCCATCCGCTACATTTAATCTTTTTAGTTCGACATTATAACTGCTTGTTTACCAATCTAATGCAATAACAAGCAGGAATAGAAATTATTTCTAAAAGTGTCCGACTCTCATCCCCAAACCAGATCTTTATCACCCTTAAACCCCGTTTCTGACATGCCGGTTGAAGAAGCGCAATGGTTTGCCATGCGCGATCTGACACGTCCGAATGCCAAAATGCCGGCATTCCGCATGTTGTCAGAGCGGGGATTTGAAGTCTTTACCCCGATGGTGACAAAGCTGAGCGTGAGCCCGGCCGGAAAAAAGCTACGCCTTCACGTGCCGGCCATCCACGACCTGCTTTTTGTCCACTCCACTGCCGAGGCTCTCGATCCACTTGTCGAACACACCCCTACCCTTCAATATCGCTATGCAAAAGGCCTCGGCTACCGCGTCCCGATGACAGTGCGCACAGCCGAAATGGCTCGTTTTATATTTGCTGCCTCCCTCACGGAGAATCCGCAATACTATCAGCCTTCGGAAATCACGCCCGACATGTATGGACGGCGTGTCAGAATAATCGGAGGCCCGATGGACGGCTACGAAGGTTTTCTGCTCAAAGCACGAGGCACACGGAAACGCCGTCTGATAGTCAATCTCGACACTTTTCTTGCTCTCGCAGTCGAAGTGGCTCCTGAATTCATAGCCCTTCTTCCCGACTGACACACTACAGTCGACGCATAGCGACCCAATAATATCTCTTATTTATCTCCGACACCACAATGACGGGCAACAACCACCCGTCAGGTTAGCATACGTTCTTGATTCAAGGGAGATCCTACTGAGAATATCGATTCAATATTAAACCGCAAAAGCAAATAATCACTATAACAACGATGGAAAAATTTAATATAGCCGTGGCCGGGACTGGCTACGTCGGGCTTAGCATTGCCACTCTTCTTGCTCAGCACAACCATGTTACCGCTGTCGATGTCATCCCCGCAAAGGTCGATATCATCAATGACCGCCGTTCGCCGATTCAGGATGAGTATATCGAGAAATACCTTGCAGAAAAGCCTCTCGATCTCACTGCAACGCTCGACGGTGCTGCTGCCTATAGCAATGCGGATTTCGTTGTCATCGCAGCCCCGACCAACTACGACCCGGTTAAGAACTATTTCGACACCACCCATGTCGAGGAAGTCATCGACCTCGTGCTTGAAGTGAATCCCGACGCTGTAATGGTGATCAAATCGACAATTCCTGTGGGCTATTGCCGTTCGTTGTATATGAAATACGCAGCCAAAGGTGTCAAACGATTCAACCTTCTTTTCTCGCCCGAGTTCCTTCGCGAGTCAAAGGCGCTCTACGATAATCTCTATCCCTCGCGTATCATTGTCGGCATACCAAAAATCATCGCCGATGACCGTTTTGCCGACGAGAATGCTGCAATCCTCGCGGTTGCCGACCTCGAAAAGCTCGACCGTGCGGCCCGCACATTCGCATCGCTTCTCCAGCAGGGTGCGATCAAGCAGGACATCCCCACGCTGTTCATGGGCATGAAGGAGGCCGAGGCCGTGAAGCTCTTCGCCAACACCTACCTCGCCCTGCGCGTCAGCTATTTCAACGAACTCGACACATATGCCGAGGTCAAGGGTCTCGATTCGCAGGCCATCATCGAGGGTATCGGTCTCGATCCGCGCATTGGCACTCACTACAATAACCCCTCTTTCGGCTACGGCGGCTACTGTCTGCCCAAGGACACCAAGCAGCTCCTTGCCAACTATGCCGATGTGCCACAGAACATGATGACGGCCATTGTCGAGTCAAACCGTACACGTAAGGACTTCATAGCCGACCAAGTGCTTAAAATGGCCGGATGGTATGACTATTACGACAATAACACCTTCCGTCCGGCCACTGACAATTCAGGTCGTGCCGAAGGGAATTCTCAACTCAAAACTTCATCCTCAAACCTTGACACGTCACTCAATACTTCATCCCTCAACCTTGATGCTTCATGCAATTTCGAAGGAAATTGCGTGATCGGGGTCTATCGCCTGACAATGAAGTCGAATTCCGACAACTTCCGCCAGTCGTCGATCCAAGGTGTGATGAAGCGCATCAAGGCCAAAGGTGCAACCGTCATCATCTACGAACCGACGCTTGAAGACGGCTCGACATTCTTCGGCTCGCGTGTGGTCAACGACCTCGCCGAATTCAAACGCCTCTCCCGTGCCATCCTCGCCAACCGCACCTCCCCCGACCTCACCGATGTCAAGGAGAGAGTCTATACACGTGATTTGTTTTCAAGGGACTGAATATAGAAATTAAACATATTGCTTAACATTTCTATGTTAGATATGGGCACTTCTAACAATAAACGATTAGCAAAGAATACGGCATTCTTGTATCTGAGAATGCTTATAGTCATGCTTATTTCGATTTATACCGTTCGGGTTGTTCTTGAAAACTTGGGAATTGTCAATTATGGCGTTTATAATGTAGTAGGTGGAATTTCTTCAGCGTTTATATTTTTTCAGTCTGCTTTAACTAATGCTACACAAAGATTCCTAAATTTTGAATTAGGAACAAAAAACACTACCCGATTAGGTCAAATTTTCAATCTTAGTCTTGAAATATACATCATTATTGCATTCATAATACTTGCTATAGGGATTCTTTTAGGAAAATGGTTTATAATCAACAGGTTATCAATTCCGACCGAGTTAATTTCAGCGGCTTGCATTGTGTTATATCTCACATTGATTAGTTTAGTATTTTCATTTATTAGTGCTGTTTATGAGGCAGTATTAATTTCACATGAAAACATGAAGATATACGCATATATCGGTCTATTTGATGCTGTGGCTAAATTACTCGTTGCATATTTAATTGTAATAACACCTTTCAATAGACTTATATCTTATGCTTTTCTCCTAACATGTTGTACAATCATCCCCAAAATAATCACAATAATTTATTGCAAAAAGCATTATATTGAGACATCCCTAAAACCATATTGGAACAAGATTCTTTTTAAGGAGATTTTTAGTTTTTCTGGATGGAATATTTATGGAACTGCGGTTTGGATGATAAATCAGCAAGGAATCAATATTCTATTGAACTTATTTTTTGGCCCTGTGGTAAATGCAGCCCGAGGCATTTCTTTTCAAGTTACAAATGTCATAAACAACTTTGTAAATAATTTTTTTACTGCTGTACGTCCACAAATAATCAAGACATACGCGGCAAAAGAATATTCAGAATTCATTAATCTCATTTTTGTAAGTTCAAGATTCTCCGTCTATCTTATTTGGTTATTTTTCTTACCAATTTTTTTTCGTATTGACTACATTCTTTCAATATGGCTTAAAGCAGTCCCTGATTATTCCGCTATTTTTATCCGATGGGTACTCATATACATGTTGATAGACTCTCTAAACAATCCATTGTGGTCTGCAATACAAGCTGTAGGTAAATTAAAGAAGACTATATTATATGGAAGTTCTTTTTTTCTATTAGTTTTTCCACTATCATATATATTTTTGAAAATAGGTTTCAAGCCTTGGATCGTATATCCAATTCTTATTGCAGTAAGGATTATATATTTAGTTGTGGTTTTTAAAATATTAAACACGTATATACTAATTGATTGTAAAGAATATTTACGTTCTGTAATATTCAGGCTAATTTCAGTTTGTGTAGTATCGTTCATTACGCTTCTATTTATTAATAGAATGTTTAATGAAAGTTTCTTGTCGCTTTGTCTGGTTTCGGCTATTTCAGTAGTAATTAATTCCGCTGCAATATTATTGATTGGCCTTAAAGATAATGAACGTAAAATAGTAATTGATAAATTAAAAAATGTTATTAACAAAATTAAAGCAAAGCATTAAACGAAATGGCATCAGGGGCATGCTACGCAATTTAGACTCTCGTTTTGGAATTGGACGAGTGGAATATATAATGGCGATTAATTGGTTTAATCCCTTTGCTACATTTTGGTTAAATATGCGTGCTTTGCCATTTTTGCAGGCTATAAGATTCCCTATTTGGGTATATGGAACACCTCGCTTCTATAATCTGAGTGGGATGATCAGATTCAATAGCAAAGTAACGTCCGGAATGATAAAATTTAATATTGTTAGAAGTGGTTCTCCGAGTCTTCAATGTCTTAACTCAGAAATAGAGAATGAAGGCCAAATAATATTCAACGGGCCTGGTATTATAGGAACAGGAAACCGCATTTTTGTTGCGCGAGGAGGATTACTTGAAATTGGCTCAGATTTCAAAATTACTGATATGGTAAATATCGGAGTAATGCGACATGTCTCAATCGGTGATATGACAAGGATTACCCATCGTTGTCAAATAATGGATTCAAACTATCATTATGTCGCTAACTTTAGCAAAATGATAATACCAAATAGGACTCATTACATTAAGATAGGCAACTACTGTTGGATTGGAAACACGACAACTATAACTGGGGGGGCAAAAATTACAGACTATACCATAGTATGTAGCAATAGCCTTGTAAATAAATCGATAAATTCAAAACCACAAAATTCATTAATCGGAGGAATACCTGCCAAATTAATCTCATCAGGATTTAGAAAAGTGGAAAATAAAACAATCCACAATGAGGTCAATAAATATTTTTCCGAGAACGATTCGTCCATATTTGCAATCAATTCAGAAATAACGATGGATAAATGTTCTTCAATTTCATAAATTATGAGTATACCCAAAGTAATTCATTATTGCTGGCTCAGCAACGACCCTTTACCTGCTAAACTTGCACATTGCGTTGAGACGTGGAAACAAAAATGTCCTGACTATGAAATAATCAATTGGAATTTCGAGAGATTAGGTGACGATTGTCCTATCTGGGTTAAACAAGCTTTTCAAACGAAAAAATATGCATTTGCTGCAGACTGGATTCGTGCATACGTTCTTTATTCATACGGTGGTATATATCTTGATTCTGATGTTGAGGTTTTGAAAAATTTCGATAATTTACTCGATAATAAATATATTTTATCCTACGAGGCTGATTCAACCGAAACAATCGAGGCTGCTGTAATGGGAGCAGAGAAAGGGCTAAACTTCTTCCATGATTTGTTAGCTTATTATGACAATCGAGAATTTATTAAAGAGGATGGGACATTAGATACATTTCCTTTACCTCATATAATAAATCAAATCACAAAAAATAAGTATACAATAATACCTATTCAGAATCCCGAAGTGCTAAGGAGCCATAAATATGAATCTAATAATCTTTTAATCCTTCCTCCTGATTATTTTAGCCCTAAATCATTGGAAACAGGCAAGATAAATCTAACGAACAATTCTTATACCATACATCATTTTGCTGCAACATGGACAACTAAATCTCATAAAAGGAAACGTGCTCTTAGACAAAAATATCCTAAAATAATGAGATTCATAGTAATCTGTAAACATATTCTTAACGGCACAAGACCTATTTAAATTTCATATATATGGCTTTTGAAAACGGTATACGACGACTTTTTGTTTTATTGGCTGTAGTATTAGTATGTCTTCAACGATATTTTAAATTTGTCGTTGATGATCCTGCTTTTTCAGAGAGGACTATCAACTATGCCATATTTTTCATAATGTTGCTGACATTCAATTATCAAAAAGCCAATTCGAAACTAATACTCTTGTTTATCCTATTGCCTATAGGCTTTTTCATCAGACGCTATTTACCTATTTGGATTCTACTGACGATAATATATCAAATAATCAATCTCAGAATACCTGTAAAAACTCTCGCTTACGTAGCATTTATAACAATATCATGTGAACTTTGTATCCAATATTATCTGGTAACAAATAACATAATAACTGACGTTGTTAAACAAACCATAAAAGCATCAGGAAGAATGCATACATGGGGAATGGGAAATGGTAATAATCTATCTGCATTCTTTATGCAAGTATTTATGTTGCTCTATCTTATCATGAAAAAAAGATGGTTTGTCTACATTCTACTTACTATTGTATGTGGATATGGAATATATATGTATACCTGTTCGAGAACCCCATATTTTACAATAATAATTCTTTGCATATTGGTTTTATGTTATCATTTAGGATTATTTTTCAAGTTTACAAAATATATAATCGGAGCCCTGCCTGTAATTTTATTTGGTATAACTGTTTATCTGAGTCTTTTTGATGCGACTTCTAATACTGCTGAATTAGATACCGTTTCATCCGGCCGTCTTACAATAGCAGCATATTTCTTTTCACACATGACCCCATTGGCTATATTGATAGGAATGGATCGTCCCGAAAATATGGCTTTGGATAGTGCATATATTGATATGTTTATGCAGGGGGGGGTTATTTATCTCTCATTATTTTTTATTGTTTATTGGACAGCGGTCATACGCAATTTTGAGAGCATTAAACAATACTTGCCTCTTTTAATATCCATTGCAATTTCCGGTTTGGCAGAGTCGACATTTTCAACACTTAATGCTATATCTATAATAATGTGGGTGGTTCTAATTAAAAATCTAAGGTTAACGAGACATGGCAACGTGAAAATTTCAAATATATATAATAATGAAAATACTTTTGGCAACCTCAAAAGGGATTCCTGCCGGTGGAGGAATAGCCTCCTATAATCAAGAACTTGTTCGGCTTCTTGGAAAAGACAATGATATCTATTTGTTAACTGATGCAGATGAGAATAATGTAGAAGGTTATAAGAGGACATATCGAACATTCGGTAATAAAAACTCGGATTTTGAATACTGCAAAGTATTGGTAGACAATATAAACTCCGCAAATTATGACTGCATTATAAATAGCAATTCAAGTTTTATTCCTGTTCTTGCGCCATTTCTTAAAGCCCATATTATAAGTGTGAGTCACTTTGTCAATGGTCGACATGCGATTAATGCGGGATATAATGCTAAATATCAGAGTTGTGTCATAGCATTGTCTAATTACGGCAAAGACTTTATTATTAATAAATTTGGAATTGACGACCGTGAAAAGGTCCGGGTAGTATATAATTTTGTCGAAAAGGGTGCGAACCATGTAAATTCAATCAAATTTAGTCAAAGACCGCTTAGAATTGTATATCCCGGAGGAACATCTATTGAAAAAAGTGTTGATGTCATCCAGAATTTACTATATATGCTTCTGAGGTCTAGTTTGCAATTTGAGTTTTATTGGTTAGGAGGAACAACACTTCCAAGTGCTAAATTCTCAATTTTTGGTCTACATGATATCTCAGACCTGTTTCATGACGATAACCGATTAAAGATAACAGGTAAAATACCTCGTACCGAGGCTATGAGGTTTATGGAATCTGCCAACATCTTTCTCCTGCCTTCACGCGGAGAAGGATGTCCGATGACATTGCTCGAAGCTATGCGCGGTGGATGTATACCGATTGTCAGCGATGCAAAACATGGTAGTAGAGAAATAATCGAAGATAGCAGGTGTGGTTTTATCTGCAGACAGAATTCTGCAGATGAGTTGTTTAAAACCATAAGCCTAATTATAAATGAGCATGCCAAATATACTGATATCTACGACAAAGCAATAGAATATCTCAACACTGCATTGTCTCAGGAGCTTTGGAATGAGAGAATGCTTAAAATATTAGAAGACTCTCAACATCATCGTAAAGAGTGTATCACTATGACGCAGGCTGCTTTTACCAAATCATCAAACCAATTTCTTCGATATTATAAAATAGATCGCTTTAAACAGATTATACGAAGCGCATGGTATAGAATTAAAATTGATTTAAGTTATTTAAATTCACAGATTCTGCAGAAGTAGTAATCTAATTTTAAATTTCTTAATACTGTATTTATTGATAAGATTTAAAATGCGACAAGTCTTCTAATATTTTTTGTAATCCATTTTTTAGAATAATTTATGGCTAAATCGTCTAAACTCTGTGTAATTTATAATATGGCGGCAAAGTACCGCGCTCCAATTTTTCAATTAATGGATAAAGAAATGGATATTGATTGGCATTATAGCAATCAGATTGGAGATATTAAAGAAATGGACTCGTCGTTATTAAAGAAGGTTACTAAATTACGGAGAACTAATATCATTGGTTCGCTATATTGGCAACATGGAGTAATGTCACTTATTAATCAATCTGAGTATAATACATTTCTTGCATTAGGTGAACTCTTTTCTTTATCTACATGGGGATTACTGATAAAACGGAAACTATTCTATAAGAACAAAAAAATCTATCTTTGGAGTCACGGATGGTATGGACGGGAGGGAATAATAAAACGTTGGATGAAAAAAATATTTTTTGGTCTCTCTAATGGAACATTCTTATATGGTAATTATGCAAGGGATATAGCCATACAACAAGGTAATAATCCTGACAAATTATGGGTAATTCACAATTCACTGGACTACGCAACTCATATTAAATTAAGAGAGACGCTTTTGCCATCTGATATTTATAAAGATTATTTTAATAATTCAGATCCGACACTTGTATTTATTGGACGTCTTACAAGAGTGAAGCATCTTGACATGGTTATACAAGCTGTACATACCCTAAAATTGAAGGGCGAAAATTATAATATCGTATTTGTCGGAGATGGAGAAGAACGTAAAAATCTTGAAAAATTAGCAGTAGAGATGAATGTCAATGTTTGGTTTTATGGCGGGTGTTATGATGACGCTCAGACAGCACAATTAATCTACGATGCTGATCTTTGTGTATCTCCCGGAAATGTAGGACTGACTGCAATGCACTCAATGGTTTTTGGAACTCCTGTTTTGACTCATTCCAACTTCGCTAATCAAATGCCGGAATTCGAAGCTATTCAACAAGGTATTACCGGCGATTTTTTCCAAGAAGGGGATATAATAGATTTAGTAAATAGCATATCTAACTGGTTTAAAAATCACTCTAATAGGGAGCTTGTTAGAATTGAATGCTATAAAGAAATTGATTCTAAATGGACTCCTGAATATCAAAATAAAATACTAAAACATAATTTAAAACTATGATATCATATTTTTTAGGACTTCTAAGAAACTGTTTAAAATTAGAATTGAAAAAATGTTATAGGGCATAACAAAC
>ERZ778518.1447-NODE-1447-length-16108-cov-4.578334_pt1 | contig 16108 bp, 11 predicted proteins | sample MGYA00510340_ERZ778518 | MGnify/ENA primary metagenome ERZ778518 (study PRJEB29527, sample SAMN07138967) | mouse gut metagenome | material: feces | host: mouse | place: China:Nanjing | collected 2016-01-25 ...
TCTCTGCGGTATAAAACCCGTCCTCCATTTTGTTTCCCACTCCGCAGCCGCCCAAAAGCAGCATGGGAAGAAACATCCATAAACAAAGTCTTTTTTTCATCATTCATCCTCCCGGAACGTATCTTTGACTTTCACCTGCGCCACATATTCTGTCAGGCTTTCCGACTGGGCCAGCGAATCGGCAGCTCTCTGATCCGTCTCCTGGGCCAGCCCTCTGTTGGCTTTTGCAATCTCCTGCAGAGATACGAGCTGCTCCGTAATCCGTTCCACAGCCGCCGTCTGTTCCGCCACCGTCTCTGTCATCTGTGCGGAGATTCCATGATAACGGTCTGTTACCTGCTCAATCTGACGGAATGCTTCCGCCGTCTGGTCAGCCATCTCCTGTCCCCGTTGAATCGTCTCCGTGGAATGGACAACCATTGCCATCGTCTGTTTGAGCGCATCCGCAGTCTGACCGGCCAACTGACCGATTTCTCCGGCAACCACGGCAAACCCCCGGCCCGCTTCACCGGCCCGTGCCGCCTCAATGGATGCATTCAGAGAGAGCAGATTGGTCTGGCTGGAAATTTCCTCAATCATCAGACTGATTTTGGAGATTTCTTCCACCGCATCATGAATCTGCTGCATGGTATCCAGCATACTCTGCATATAACAACTGCCCTGTGCTGTTTTTTCCGCCGCATGTTCGGAAAAGTCTTTGATCTGCGCGGCATTTTCTCTGTTTTTCCCGATGGCACTCTGAATCTCTGCCATACTCCCTTCCAGTTCTTTCAGAAGGGCATCCTGCTGCAGAGAGCCCTCATTGAGCTGTCTCGCGCACTCCGATACGCCGCTGGAATTCTCATGCACTTCCCCCGCCGACCGATTCATACGGATCATCGTCTGATTCAATGCATCCGCAATATGACAGAGCGAATCATGTATGGAAGAAAAATCGCCGTGGAATGTATCGGGAATCTCCAGTGTATAATCTCCCTCTGCCAGTACGCCCAGGCAGTTTTGTATATTTTGTATATAGCCGTTGAGACTGGCAACCGTTTTCGCCAACGCCTCCGTGAGGATACCTGTCTCGTCATTGCTGTCGCATCGTATCACTTCCTGTCTGAGATCCCCGTCGGCCAGTGCCTGCAGACGCCCTGTTGCCGCCGACAGCGGATCGGATATCTTCCTGGACAGCTTCACAATCACCGCTGCCGCCCCCAGAAGCAGAAGCACCGTCAACAGAATGGTCACACCAATGGAAAATACCATGGTACTCATGTATTCCCGCTGGGGCACCTGTACCAGCAATGCCCAGTTGGTACCGGGAATCGGCGCATACCCCACATACCGGTTCACGTGTCCCATCCGCATCAGGGCAGATCCTGTCTGAAAAGACAGCGCCTTATCAAATACCTCCGCATTTTTGGTGGAAGTGTACATATTGTAAATATTTTTCTGTTCAATGATGTTCGCTTCATTGATATCACCGACAATCCGGCCTTCTTCATTTAAAATACACGAACTTCCCGAATTGCCGAGAATCAACAGGCTGAGTACATCATTCAGCACATCGTACTTATAACTGCCCACCATATATCCCGTTACTTCATCTTCCTGTTTCATGGCGGCACCCACGCAGAGCTGTAAAATCCCCCCGGACTCATAAGGCTCTCCGATGACAATGCTCCCTGTCTGTGTCAGATATGTATAATACCCGGTCTGGCTGATGCTGTCGGGCGCTCCTTCGTCCCCATACAGCTTTTCTCCTCCGGTATCATAGACGGCAAGCCAGACAAATTCCACCTGCTGCCGCATCTCATCCATACGGGCCATTTTCTGTTCCTCAGACACGGCGGCATCCAGGAAAATATCTTCCGAAGAAAGATTATAGATCCGCTCCGTAAGCAGATGGAGGTTGGAACTGATACTCTGAGAAGCAATCCTCGTTGTAATCTGCATATTTTCCAACAAAACGGTATTCGTGGAAACAATGCTTCCGATGGACATATTCAAGGTAATCAGCACCGCCAGCAACACTGCCACAGACATAACATAAAAAATAATTTTGTGTTTCAGCGTACTCAGTTTTTTCATGACATAACAGAACTCCTCTATACTTATACTCTTTTCTATCTTATAAAGTCTCCATGGGATATTCCACCACATAGAAATCATAGGCGTTAATCACGGTCGTATCCCCGAAGGTATCTCTCCGTTTAAAATTACTGCTGTAATTGGCATGCACATGCCCATGAAAAAAAAACCTGGGACGATACTTTTCCATCAGGGTGCGGAATACCGCAAACCCTCTGTGGGGCAAATCTTCCAGGTCATTCACCTGATAAGCGGGCGCATGGGCTACAAGAATGTCAAATCCCCGGCGACGCCACAGTTTAAAAGAGAGACGGCGCACACGGCGTCTCATCTGACGCTCCGTATACTGGTTGACGGCGCCCGGAATATACTCCATAGACCCTCCCAGCCCCAGGATACGAACACCTCTGTAAACAAAAATATCATCTTCGATACAAATGCAGCCTTCCGGCGGTTTTTCCGCATACTGTCCGTCATGGTTGCCTCTGACATACAGAACAGGCACCTGACAGAGGGTGGCGAAAAAAGTGAGATAGTCGGAGGACAAATCCCCACAGGAAATAATCAGATCAATATTTTTCATCCGCTCCGGCTCATAATAATCATACAGCAGCTTTGACTCATGGTCGGTGAGTATCATAATATTCATAACCTCCATACGGTTATGATCCCCTCCGCCCGGCGCTTCCCCTCCGCCTCTTCTTTTTCCTCTCACTGCCTCACGGCTTTTCCTCTTTCTCCCCATCGGTTTCATTCATCTTAACACCCTGGAGCTGTACCAGCCCCTGGGCTTCCTCCGTCAGTTCTTCAAATTCAGGAATCTGTCCCACTACATTTTCCGCCAGCCAGTCCATGGTAATGATTTCGTCCGGGTTCAGAGTTTTGCCTTCCTGACAGCGGATTTCCCCGTCCCGGGAACGGATCAGCCCGTCAAAGGGATGAAATGCCCCCGTCCGGATGGAATGTTTCAAAAACTCGATCAGGCGGCGTGTCTCCCATGGCATGGCTTTGGAACAGATCACATCAATCACGTCTGCGGAAAGCCCCCACCAGTAGTTTATGGCTTTTCCGCCCTTCTGAGCACCCGTCTCACTGCTGCCGCTGCAGAGATTCCGGATAATCCGCTCATAGAATTTGCCCCAGTCCCAGATAGGCGTTGCCAGGTTTTCCAGACTGCCGTCTTCTTTTTTCCTGTACAGCCCATATTCACGGGAAGCAGATTCCGGTGTAATCATATCGTTGTCCGATATAAATACCACGCCCTCCTGCCGAAGGCGTTCCCTGGCATTTTTCCCTTTTGTCTTGGACCACTCCAGGTGTACTCTCACATAAGGATTGACCATTCTGGCCCCCAGGGCAAAGGCGTTAATATTGGCCATCTCACCATAAATGGGATAGTCCGCCACATACCCCAGCCGCTCCGTGCGGGACAGCGCGGAGGCAATGGCGCCAATGAGAAACTTGGACTCATACATACGGGCATAATATGTATGGATGGATGAGTAAGGCATTTTCAATGAACAGTTAAAAATCCGCACTTTGGGATGACGGATGGCACAGCGGACACTGGCATTCACCATCTGAACGGCGATGGTAAAAATCAGGTTGCACCCGGCGGCAACCGCCAGATCAATGGCGTTTTCCACTTCCCCGTCCGTGGCGGCCCTGTCAAAAGCCATGGTTTTCACCCTGCCCGCAAACGCCTGTTCCAGGTACAGCCTTCCCAGCTCATGCGCGTAGGTCCATCCGGAAGTCTCCGGTGTCTTGGGGTAGATAAAGGCAATCTTCAACATATCCGGTGTGACTGTACCCGATGGAATCAAACGGTTTAACAGAGAAGTTTTTTCCTCTGCGGGATTCTGCACCAGCTCAACCTGGCTTCCCTTCTCTGCCAGTTTAATCTCTTCCCATATCTTTAAAAGCGCCCTGAGCATTTCCTGCTCTGTTTCCTGTTTTACCTGGTCATAGCCATAAATTTCCACATAGATCAGAAAAGCGTCGGAAACCGTCAGATCCAGCTTTTCCCCATGGGCCATCCGGTAAGCCTCCGCAAATCTGCCATACACACTGCGCATCAGCTTACGCTCTTCCTCGTCCCATACTTCCCCGGCCTTTTTTCCCATCAGTTTCAGCAGTTTTTTATAACTTCCCTCTCTGCCAAACCAGATTTCACAGCTCTGAGAAACCTGGTAAAAATCCAGAAATTCGTAATACAGACGATTTTCCCGCTCTTCTGTCTTTTTGGGAATCAGACGGGTCACATTGCCGGAAATACTATAGGCCCCCAGATATTTCATAACACTGACCCGTTTATTGCCCTCCTGCACATAAAAACGGTTCATAAATTCATAGGCCACAATGGGATCACGGATGCCTTCGCTGACCTGATGATCATACAGGGATGCCCATTTGGCTCCAAATTCCGATTTCTCCGATAGGAGCGGCATAAAATTATCGGTAAAGGCGTTGGTCCTTCCCGCAGTCTTCGTCCCCACCACTTTGGACAGCGGAATATCCACCAGCCCCAGGTTCACGGTCTGCACCACTTCCGTATAAGATAAAATATCGTCAAGCACCGGCAGATACGGGTACTGCCCCTTTGTCAGAGCGGCCTGATACCGTTTTCTTCCCTGTTTTAACGCTGCCGCGTAATCATTCAATGCCATAAATCCATTCCTCCCCTGTCCTGCAACATCCCCCGCCGGCCCCTTTATCCTGCCGCTTTCCGCAAATTGGTGCCTACAGTATAGTATCCCGAAATCAAAATGTCAATATATCAAAGGCACGCAAAATCCCTGTAAAGTCCTATGCGGCCATGGGATTTTGCGTGCCCGGATTTCTCTTATGGTCTGTTACAGTTTCCCGTACATTTCCGTTACATGCTTCCAGTAGCGGTAACGGTTCACGGCGTGCTCCTGCGCCTCTGTAAACAGTTGATCCGCCACATCCGGTTTGATTCTCTCCAGCGCCGTATAACGCACCTCACCCTCCAGGAATTCCCGATAGGGAAGGGACGGTTCCCCGCTGTCCAGGTGAAAGGGATTTTCCCCTTTTTCACGCAGGGCAGGATTGTAACGGAACAGCGTAAAATACCCTGATCTGACCGCCTTCTCTTCTTCATGCTGAGAGCTTCCCATGCCTGCCCGGATGCCATGGTTGATGCAGGGCGCATAAGCGATCAGCAGAGACGGGCCGTCATAGTCCGCCGCTTCCTGGATGGCCTTCACCGTCTGGTTGTAATCGGCGCCCATGGCAATCTGCGCCACGTAGACATAACCATAGCTGATGGCCATACCTGCCAGATCCTTTTTCCGGGTCCGTTTGCCGCCTGCCGCAAACAGTGCGGTAGCACCCAGGGGCGTAGCTTTGGACGCCTGTCCGCCTGTGTTGGAATACACCTCCGTATCGAACACCAGCACATTGATATTCCGCCGGGTGGCCAGCACATGGTCCAGACCGCCAAAGCCGATATCATACGCCCAGCCGTCTCCGCCGAATACCCATTTGGACTTTCTGGAAAAGAAATTCCTTTCTGCAAGCAGGCAGGCAGCGCCGGCGTCCCCACTGCCGGACAACGCCTGTATCAGAGCCTCGGAAGCCGGGCCGTTGGCATAAAAATCGTCATAGGTGGACAGCCAGTCCTCACATGCCCTGCGCAGCCCGTCATCCTTTGTCTCTTCTTTCAGAGTCTGTGTCTTTTCCCGCAGCCGATCCCGGATGGTTTCCTCCGCCAGCAGCATACCATAGCCAAATTCCGCCGCATCTTCGAACAGGGAATTGGACCAGGCCGGTCCCTGTCCCCGCTCGTTCACCGTATAGGGTGTGGACGGATAGGAGTTGCCCCAGATAGAGGAACAGCCTGTGGCATTGGCAATATACATTCGCTCCCCAAACAACTGTGTCACCAGACGGGGATAGGTCGTCTCCCCGCAGCCGGCGCAGGCGCCGTGGAATTCCAGATACGGTTTTTTATACTGGCTCCCCTTTACGGTGGCAACGCCGAATTTATCCGCCAGATCCGTCTTTTCCGGCAGCCTCTTACCATAGTCGAAATATTGCTGGTGCTCTGCATGTTCGTGTACGGGACACATTTCCAGCGCCTTCTCTCCCTGCCGTCCGGGACAGACCGCCGCACAGGAACCGCAGCCGGTGCAGTCCTCTTCCGAGATAATCATGGAAACCTGATACCGGGGTTCCCCTGTAACCGGCAGCATGGCCATCCCCGCCGGCGCCGCTGCCGCTTCCTGCTCATCCATCACCGCCGGCCGGATCACCGCATGGGGGCAGACAAAGGAACAGCGATTACACTGAATACAGTTTTCCGGTTTCCAGACGGGAATCTCCGTGGCAACATTGCGCCGTTCATGCGCCGTCGTACCGGAAGGGACGGAACCGTCGGCAATATCCACAAAAGCGGATACCGGCAGCCGGTCCCCTTCCTGTAGAATTACAGGCTTCTGTATCCGGCAGACAAACCGTTCCACTTCTTCCCTGTCCGGGAGCAAATCCTCATCCAGCGGTTCGTCCTTTGCCGTTTTCCAGCTTTCCTTTACTTCCACCTCTTTTACTTCTTCCATTCCCCTGTCAATGGCCGCATAGTTCATATTGACAATTTTGTCACCCTTACGCTCATAGGCCAGTTTTGCGGCATTTTTCATCAGTTCCAGCGCTTTGTCCGGAGGAATAATGCCGGACAGCTTGAAAAAGGCTGCCTGTAAAATAGTATTGATCTTATTATTAAGGCCGATTTCCTTACCGATCCGGATGCCGTCGATGACGTAAAAACGGATATGATGCTGCGCCAGATACCGCTTCACCTGTCCCGGCAGGAAACGTTCCAGCGCTTCCCCTTCATAGGGACAGTTTAAAAGGAATGTGCCCCCGTCTTTTATTTCCTGCACAATGTTGAATTTATGCATATATACATGGTTATGGCAGGCGGTAAAATCCGACCTCTCAATCAGGTAAGCCGACCGGATGGGCTCCGGCCCAAAGCGCAGATGAGAGATTGTCAGTCCCCTTGATTTCTTGGAATCATAGGCAAAATATGCCTGTGCGTGTAAATCCGTATGGTTTCCTATAATTTTTACGGATGATTTATTGGCGCCCACTGTACCGTCGCCGCCCAGCCCCCAGAACTTGCAGCATATATTTCCCTTTTTCGCAACGGAAAAGTCTTCCAGGGGAAGGGACAAATGGGTAACATCATCTTCAATCCCGATGGTAAAACGCTTTTTCGTCTCATTCATAAAGACCGCATGGATCTGGGCCGGTGTGGTATCTTTGGAAGCCAGTCCGTATCTGCCCGTATAAACCGGAATATCCTGGTAATAGCTGTCCCGCAGCGCACCCAGCACATCCAGGTACAGAGGTTCGCCGATGCTGCCCGCTTCCTTCGTCCGGTCCAGTACCGTAATCTTTTCCACTGTTTTCGGGATGACTTCCAGAAGACGCTCTCTTACAAACGGGCGGTACAGACGCACTTTAATCAATCCGGTCTTTTTGCCGTTTCCGTTTTCCACGTCCACCACTTCTTCGATGGTCTGACAGACACTTCCCATGGCGATGATCACATGCTCCGCCTCCGGATCGCCATAATACTGGAACAGGGCATACTCCGTACCGGTTTTCTCCGTAATTCTGTGAAACAGGTTTTCCACGATTCCCGGCAGTTTCTCATACCGGGGATTGGCCGCTTCCCTGTACTGGAAAAACACATCCGGATTCTGCGCGGATCCCATCTGCCTGCCGCAGGAAGGGTTTAAAGCCCGTTTTCGGAAATCTGCCACCGCTTCCCAGTCCATCAGATCCTCATAATCCTCTCTGTCCCATATGTCAATTTTCTGTACTTCATGAGATGTGCGGAAGCCGTCAAAGCAGTGCAGAAACGGTGTACTGCCCTGCAGGGCGGCAATATGTGCCACCGGCGCCAGATCCATCACTTCCTGCACACTGCTGCACACCAGAATGGCTGCGCCGGTCTGTCTGCAGGCATAAATATCCGAATGGTCGCCAAAAATAGACAAGGCATGGGTGGCAATGCTCCTGGCTGCCACATGGAACACGCCGGGCAGTCCCTCGCCCGCAATTTTATACAGATTGGGAATCATTAAAAGAAGGCCCTGAGAAGCCGTAAACGTGGATGTCAGGGCGCCGGCGGCCAGAGAGCCGTGCACGGCGCCGGCAGCACCGGCCTCCGACTGCATGGTCGATACCGTAACGGGCCTGCCGAACAGATTTTTTTCTCCTCTGGCAGACCATTCATCCATCCACTCCGCCATGGTGGAAGAAGGCGTAATCGGATACAGGGCTGCCACATCGCTGTATGCATAAGCCGCCAGAGCCGCCGCCTGATTTCCATCCATGGTTTTCTTACTTCTTATTTTACGATTTGTTCCGGACTTCCCTGTTCCGGATTGATTTGTCTGATTCTGTTCCATATACTGTACTCACTTTCCTGTTATTTTGCCATGTAGTGTGTACAGATTTGGAAAAAAAGATTCTCTTTATACGCTGATTTCCGCTTTTATACCCAGCAGGTCTTTGTTCGCTTCCAGGATGGGCCGGATCACCTGTGTGAGAAAAGCGTCCACCTGCTCCACGCAGCGCCCCACATACCGGGACGGCTCCATCAGCGCCTGCAGTTCTTCCAGAGAAAGATTAAACGCCGGATCTGCGGCAATCAGCTCCAGCAGATTATTTTCTCTGCCTTCCACCTTTACATTCCTGCCCGCTTCCATGGACAGGGTACGGATTTTTTCGTGCAGCTCCTGCCTGTCACCGCCCGCCTTGACCGCGTCCATCATAATATTCTCCGTCGCCATAAAGGGCAGTTCGCTCCGCAGACGTTTTTCAATCACTTTGGGATAGACCACCAGTCCGTCCGCCACGTTCAGGCACAGATCCAGGATACCGTCCGTTGCCAGAAACCCTTCCGGTATGGAAATCCGCTTGTTGGCCGAATCATCCAGTGTCCGTTCAAACCACTGGGTTGCGGACGTAATGGCGGGGTTCAGGGCATCAATCATCACATAACGGCTCAGGGAGGCGATCCGTTCACTGCGCATGGGATTGCGCTTATAGGCCATGGCCGAAGAGCCGATCTGGCTTTTTTCAAATGGCTCTTCCACCTCTTTCAGATGCTGTAGCAGCCGGATATCATTGCTCATCTTATGGGCGCTGGCTGCAATGCCCGCCAGCACATTGGCCACCCTGGTATCCACCTTTCTGGAATAGGTCTGCCCCGAAACGGGATAACATTCCGAAAATCCCATTTTTTCCGCAATCATGGGATCAATCCGGTCGATGGTTTCCTGGTCGCCGTTAAACAGTTCCAGAAAAGATGCCTGGGTGCCGGTGGTGCCTTTGGAACCCAGCAGTTTCATACCGTTCAGCACATGATCCAGATCTTCCAGATCCAGACAGAATTCCTGCATCCAAAGGGTCGCACGCTTTCCCACTGTGGCAGGCTGTGCCGGCTGAAAATGGGTAAAGGCCAATGTGGGAAGTTCTTTGTACTTCTCCGCAAATCCGGCCAGTCTGTCCAGGACATTGACCAGCTTTTTCCTGATGAGCCCCAAAGCCTCGGTCATCAGAATGATGTCCGTATTGTCACCCACATAGCAGGAAGTGGCTCCCAGATGGATAATCCCCTTTGCTTTGGGGCACTGTACGCCGTAGGCGTAGACATGGCTCATCACATCGTGGCGCACTTCCTTTTCCCGCGCCCGCGCCACATCGTAGTTTATGTCATCGGCATGGGCTTTCAGTTCTTCAATCTGTTCATCCGTTATGGGCAGCCCCAGTTCCTTCTCTGTCTCTGCCAGTGCGATCCACAGCTTTCTCCATGTCCGGAATTTTTTGTCCGGGGAAAAAATATACTGCATCTCCCGGCTGGCATAACGCTCGGAAAGAGGGCTGTTATATCTGTCTGTACGCATATGCTCTCCTTATTATCTCTCAAATTCTCCCCGGATATCTTCCTGTGGCGGCGTCAGGGGATACTCACCGGTAAAACATCCTTTACAGATACCCAGACCGTTGGCAATCTCCGAAAGCCGCTCCAGCCGCAGATAAGCCAGGGAATCCGTACCTATCATATCGCTGATTTCTTCTACCGTCTTATTATGGGCGATCAACTGGTCCCTGGCCGGTATATCCGTGCCAAAGTAGCAGGGCCACAGAAACGGAGGCGCCCCTACCCGCATATGCACCTCTTTTGCGCCCGCATCCCGCAGCATGCGCACAATTCTGTCCGATGTGGTGCCCCGGACAATGGAATCATCTATCATAATAATCCGTTTGCCGTCCACCACTTCCCGCAGCGCGTTCAGCTTCACCTGGACACTGCTCTCCCGGCTCTTCTGCCCCGGTTTGATAAAGGTACGGCCCACATAGGTATTTTTCACAAAAGCCTGTCCATAAGGAATGCCGGATTCCATGGCATATCCCATGGCAGCGCAATTTCCCGACTCCGGAACCCCCACGACCAGATCGGCGTCCACAGGGGAATCCATCGCCAGAAACTTCCCTGCCAGAATTCTGGAGCTGTATACGCTGAATCCGTCCACATAACTGTCCGGTCTGGCAAAATAGATATACTCAAATACACATCGGGCATGCTGCTCTTTTGGCAGGCACATACGCCTGTCGGACTCAATGCCCCGCTCCGGAGAAATGGTGACAATTTCCCCCGGCTCCACGTCCCTGACGAATGTTGCGCCGATGGTGTCCAGCGCACAGGTTTCCGATGCCAGTACATAAGCATTGTCACGCCTGCCGATACAAAGCGGCCGAAAACCAAAAGGATCCCTGGCGCCGATCAGTTTCCGGGGCGACATAACGATCAGGGAATACGCGCCTTTGATTTTTTTCATGGCCCGTCCCACTGCCTCTTCCACGGATTTGGAATTCAGCCTCTCCCGCGCAATATGATAGGCAATCACTTCCGAATCAATGGTGGTCTGGAAAATAGCACCTGTATATTCCAGTTCCCTGCGCAGCTCCGGCGCATTGATCAGATTGCCGTTATGGGCAAGTCCCAGGGTTCCTTTCACATAATTCAGTACAAGAGGCTGGGCATTTTCCCTGGTGGAGCTGCCGGCGGTGGAATACCGCACATGCCCGACTCCAATATCCCCCTTCAGCCCTTCCAGCGTCTCCGGGGTAAAAGCCTCGTTCAACAGCCCCATATCCCGCACACTGGAAATCCTGTTGGGGCCTTCCGTATCACTGACCGCAATGCCGCAGCTTTCCTGTCCTCTGTGCTGTAATGCATACAGGCCATAATAAATGGCAGACGCCACATCTTTGCCATCAAAATCGTACATACCGAACACGCCGCACTCTTCATGCAGCCTGTCCATATCCTCCATCATCCTGTTCACTTTCCAGTCTCCCGTTTATAAACCCAGACGTTTGAATACTTCGTTATAGGCTTCTTCCACATTTCCCAGATCCCTGCGGAATCTGTCCTTATCCAGCTTCTCATTGGTATTCACATCCCAGAGACGGCATGTATCCGGGGATGTCTCATCCGCAAGTATAATTTCCCCATGATACCGGCCAAACTCGATTTTAAAATCAATCAGTTTTATCCCTGCCTGGAGGAAATATTCTTTTAATACGTCGTTTACCTGGAACGCATATTTGCGGATTGTCTCAATCTCTTCCCAGGTGGCCAGTTCCAGAGCAACCGCAAAATAAGAATTGATCAGCGGATCGCCCAGTTCGTCATTTTTATAGCTGAATTCAATGGTTGGCTCTTTGAAGGGAGTGCCTTCGGGAACACCCAGACGTTTGGAAAAGCTGCCTGCTGCCACATTTCGGATAATCACTTCCAGCGGAACGATTTCCACTTTTTTCACAGCCGTCTCACGGTCGCTGAGTTCTTCGATCAGATGGGTCGGAACTCCTTTTTCTTCCAGAAGTTTAAACACACGATTGGTCATACGGTTGTTGATTACACCCTTGCCTACGATGGTGCCCTTCTTTTCTCCGTTAAAAGCAGTGGCGTCATCCTTGTAATCTACAATCAATATATCCGGATCGTCTGTTGTAAATACTTTCTTTGCCTTTCCTTCATAGAGCTGTTCCAGTTTCTTCATTGCCTTCACCTCATGCCTTTCCCATGTTTTTCACAGTGTATTGAGTAATTCACCGTCTGAAGCAAGTAATTCCCCTCCACGGTAACATGCCATGTCCCCATGGGGACACGGCCCTTTCTGCGGGTGCGCACTCGCCTCACCCGGCACAGTATAACCTTAAACCCAGTTCTCTGCCTGGATTATACCATATACCTATATCTGCTGCAATCACAACGTTTGCGGCTATTTTTCACAGAAAATATCCGCGCGCAAAATTTTTATAGCAATTTTGTCCAATAAATAGTATAATAGAATCAATTATTAAGTTAATTTATCCAAATGATGTAAGAAACAAACAGGAAAGCGAGGGATTTTTATGCAGGAAATCAAAAAAATGTACTCAAAAAGCCATCCCGGCATTGTACTGCGGACCATACCGGGACATTTTGTAACCCCCAGCTCCCATATCAATTATTATCTGGATATGACAATGCTGAAAGCAAGGCAGAGCGAGGCATTGGAAGTTGCCAAGGCCATGGCGGAATCTTATGTTGCCAGCACCGTTGTGGATACCATCGTCTGCATGGAAGGCTGCGAAGTCATCGGCGCCTATCTGGCCGAGCATCTCACCAGAGCGGGCGTTCTTTCCATGAATGCGCACAAGACCATCTACATTACCGCCCCGGAAATCAACGGTGCGGGACAGATCATCTTCCGCGAAAATTACAAGCATATGATCAAAAATAAACATGTGCTTCTGCTTCTGGCTGCTGCCACCACCGGCAACACCATGTCCAGGGCGATTGATACCATCGTCTACTATGGCGGTTCCATCAGCGGTATTTCCGCAATTTTCAGTGCGGTAAACAAGATCCATAATATCCCCATCAATGCGCTGTTTACCATGACAGATATTGCAGACTATAAGATGAGCGCGCCGGAGCAATGCCCGATGTGCAAAGAAGGCAAACCCATCGACGCGCTGGCCAACGGATTCGGTTATTCCCTGCTTCAATAGAACCGGGATACGAAAAACAAAAGAGATGTCGGAATCTTTCCCCAGACATCTCTTTTTATTCATGACAATAGGTTTGCTGGCGAAGCCTGCAATCTGTTGTTCATGACAATAGGTTTGCTGGCGAAGCCTGCAATCTATTGTTTATGACAATAGAAAGTCCGCAAAGCGTGCTTTCATTGTTCAGGACAACCGCCGGTCCACAAACCGCACATGCCGCCTGTTTACAGCGGCGCCGCCCGGTCTGTCACTCCTGTCCCTTTGCCAGGGCATCCCGGCCGCATGTATCTTCCCCTTTCTCAATCCATTTCTTCCGTTCCACCATCCGGCCCATGAAAAAGGCAATGATTCCCACGCCAATGCCAGTCTGTATACAGAACAGCAGGCTCTCCAGCTCCCCGGGCAGTTCCCCGCCCAGCATAGTTTCCACCACCGGGGTGAACCATGGCTCATAGGAACCTGCGATTTCTTCCACCATCACACTCCCGGCATCATCAGAGCCTCCAAATTCCGCCCCTTTTTTGAACACTACAGGAAACACAATCAAAAACACCACAAGAAACAGCAATACCAGCACCGTTTTCCGATTACCGTTCACGACTGCTCCTCCTTTCCATACCCCAGAGCATTCAATTCCGGCCGGGCATATGTCTCCAGGCCAATGACCATCAGTACGGTCAGTATACCTTCCACCACAGCCAGGGGAAGCTGGGCAGGCGCAAATACACCCAAAAATTTCAAGGCAGACAGCGCCGCGCCGCCTTCCTGCGAAGGAAACGCCAGTCCAAGCTGCACACTTGTCACACAATATGTAAGCAGATCCCCCAATGCCGCCGCCAGAAAAACGGCGAACCGTTTATTCATCCGGCATTTCTTACACAGTCCGTACACCAGCCAGGCAAAAACCGGCCCTGCCACAGCCATGGAGAATATATTGGCCCCAAGGGAAGTCAGACCGCCGTGGGCCAGCAGAATGGCCTGGAAAATCAGCACAATCATCCCCAATATACTCACCGACAGCGGCCCCAGTAAAATGGTGCCCAGCCCGGTTCCCGTCATATGGGAACAACTTCCCGTGACGGAAGGAATTTTCAGAGATGAAATTACAAAGATAAACGCGCCGGACATGGCCAGCAGTGTAATGGATCTCCCATCTTCCTGCAACCGCCTGCGGATGGTGAGAAATCCTGCGAGCAAAAACGGGATGCAGAGCACACCCCAGGCAATACAATCCCCCGCCGGCAAATAGCCTTCCATAATGTGCATGGCGTGGGCTTTTGGCACAATACCCAACAGCGCCGCCGGCAGAGCCGCTATATAGATCAATCTGCGTTCTTTCTGATTCATACTTCTCCTTTCTGATTTGGGACAATGGAATCTTTGCATCGTCCCCCGTATTCCATCATCGCTCGTAATGAAATACTTCCGATGTGAAGGGCAGGTCTTCTGACTTGAGTCTCCATACGCACCTTACGCCTTCCCGGTTTCCCAGTGGCATCCGTAAGGCCGCTCTTCTCATACAGCGGCGGGACCGTAAGGGATTCTCACCCTTTTCCCTGTTATCCTGCGGAGAGCACAGGCACCTCTTCACGTTTACGCATCTCCTTCCGGCAGCTGCTGCCGCCAAAAGGACTTATGTTTCTCCCAACATCTTTTCCAGTTCTTCCACTGTTCCGGGAATCCTCCCCTTCTCCCTGAGGAGATTCTTCCGTTCCAGCATATCGGCAATCCGGAACAATACCGGGCTTGTCAGATTTGCCTGTTCACACAGATCCTTTTGTGCAAAGACAGTCTGCGGCGGCCCGTCCGCCGTCAAAATACCATATTGAAACACAAGCACCCGTTCTGCCCACCGACAGGCAAAATCCACATCATGGGTGCTGATCAGCAGTGTTTTCCCCTGTCCGGCCAAATCCGCCAGCACCCCTTCAAGCTGCCGCACATTTGCCGGGTCCAGAGAAACCGTGGGCTCATCAAACAGAAACACCTCTGGCTCCATTGCAATAATATCCGCAATGCTCACCCGTTTCTTCTCGCCTCCGCTCAGGTAATGGGGCGGACGCTCTTCAAACCCTTCCAGGTTCATATAGGCAACGGCCCGCTCCACCCGCACTGCCACCTCTTCGGTGGAGAGTTTCAGATTCATGGGGCCAAACGAAATTTCACTGCGCACACTGGGAGCGATCATCTGGCTGTCCGCATCCTGAAATATGATCCCCACTCCTTTTCGCAGTGTTTGTACATTCCTTCTATTGATCGCTGTCCCTTTATAATATATGTGGCCGGACGACGGCGCAAGCACACCGTTCATCAGCAGGAACAGGGTGGATTTCCCCGCCCCGTTCGCCCCAAGCACTGCGATTCTCTCCCCGGCACAGACCGTCAGATTCACATGGGAAAGGGCCTGCCGCCCTTCGGGATAGGCAAAGCCCACATCCTTCAGGCATAATACTACGTCTTCTCTCATCCCCAAAGCCTCCTTACCGCTGCCACACCGGCCAGATAGACAACTCCAAACGCCCATTGCCACAGGCTGCACTTCTTGTGTTCCTCCAGAAAGCGGATCTCTCCCGCAAAACATCTGGATTCCATGGCAGTGTAACACTGATCCGCCCGCTTCATGGAAGCGGCCAGCAGATTACCACCCACCGCCCCAAACGTATGCAGTGAAGTCTTATAATCCACATACCCCAGCCTGGACCGGGCCGCCATGTGCATGTCCTGCCATACCCGAAGCAGGATAAAAATATACCGATACAAAAGATACATCAGCCCGGTTATCAGTCCCGGTATATGGCACCGGTTCAGAACCGCCACAATCCCGCTCACCGGCGTGGACAAAACCAGAAAGTAAAAAGCGCTCACCGCTCCCAGCGACCGCAGTGTTACATGTAAAACCGTTTCTGTCTCTCCTGTGACAAACCACAGGGCA
>ERZ778518.1455-NODE-1455-length-16048-cov-4.447821_pt1 | contig 16048 bp, 11 predicted proteins | sample MGYA00510340_ERZ778518 | MGnify/ENA primary metagenome ERZ778518 (study PRJEB29527, sample SAMN07138967) | mouse gut metagenome | material: feces | host: mouse | place: China:Nanjing | collected 2016-01-25 ...
AAATGAATATGAAAGGAAACAAATGGGAAGAATCATAGCAGTCGCTAATCAAAAAGGTGGAGTAGGAAAGACGACCACATCTATTAACTTGTCAGCGTCTCTTGCCGTAAAAGGGAAGAAAGTATTGATGATTGACAGCGATCCTCAGGGCAATGCAACCAGCGGATATGGAATAGATAAGAATGATCTGGATAATACAATGTATGAATTAATACTGGGGGAATGTTCTATTCAGGATTGTATTATAAAGGATGTAATTCCAGGTGTGTCTGTATTACCTTCCAATGTGAATTTGGCGGCAGCCGAAATTGAATTAATAGGCGTTGAAAAAAAAGAATATATACTAAAGAACGAAATAGATTGGGTAAGAGATTCTTATGATTTTATCATTATAGACTGTCCACCCTCCCTTAGCATGTTGACTGTAAATGCAATGACAACAGCGGACGCAGTATTGGTTCCAATACAGTGTGAATATTATGCTTTGGAAGGATTGAGCCAGTTGATACATACTGTAAATTTGGTAAAGGAAAGATTAAATCCTGTATTGGATATGGATGGCATTGTTTTTACTATGTTTGATTCCCGTACCAATTTATCTAATCAAGTCGTTGAAAATGTAAAAAGTAATCTGGAAAAAAGTATTCATGTTTATCAGACGATTATTCCACGCAACATAAGATTGGCAGAAGCGCCCAGCCATGGAGAACCTATTCAGGTGTATGATCCACGTTCTGTAGGTGCAGAAAGTTATATGTTGTTGGCAGATGAAATGATCGCCGGTGTCGGAAAGGATAAATAAATATGGCGGCAAGAGGTTTAGGCAAGGGACTTGATTCCTTGATTCCGAATGCAATAGGAGAAAATAAGAAGAAAAACTATGAAGAGAAAACAGAGCAAAATGTAAATAAAGAATCAGAAAAAAGTATAAAGATAACAATGATAGAGCCAAACCGAGATCAGCCTCGAAAGAATTTTGATGAGGACACATTACAGGAATTGGCTGATTCTATCAAGCAGTTTGGGTTAATACAACCGATTTTGGTACAAGACAGAAATGATCATTATGAAATAATAGCAGGAGAGAGAAGATGGCGTGCAGCTAAAATGGCTGGCTTGAAAGAAGTACCTGTTATTATCAGGAATTTGTCTGAACAGGAAATTGTTGAGATTTCCTTAATAGAGAATATACAGAGAGAAAACTTAAATCCTATAGAAGAGGCACAGGCTTTTAAAAGACTTTTAACAGAATTTAATTTAAAACAGGATGAGGTGGCGGAGAGGGTTTCTAAGAGCCGGACTGCTGTTACCAACTCCATGAGACTTTTAAAACTTTGTCAGGAAGTACAACAGATGGTCATTGATGAAATGATTTCTACAGGCCATGCAAGAGCAATCCTTTCTATTGAAGATCCGGAAGAGCAATATATGATTGCACAAAAGATATTTGATGAAAAGCTAAGTGTCAGAGATGTGGAAAAGTTGGTTAAGAATCTGAACAAACCAAAACCGGAAAAGCAAAAACAGGAGATTCATAAAAGTCTGGAATATATCTATGAAAATACTGCAGTAAAAATGAAAGAAGTTTTTGGAACAAAAGTAAATATAACAGCAAAAGAAAATGGTAGTGGTAAAATCGAGATTGATTTTTTTTCACATGAGGATTTTGACAGACTGACAGATTTATTACTGAGATAAAATTAAAAATTACGGAGGAGAATTATGTCTAGTGCACTTTTAGATAGTTTGGGACTTGGATATATTGATATTGCATATTTCCTGATTGGAATTGCCGGTGTTACAATTCTTTTATTTATTATATTGCTTGTCCTTCTTATCGTACAAATAAAAAAATTATCTAAATTAAGAGTACGAATTGATAAGTTTATGGGTGGAAAAGATGCCAAAAGTCTTGAAAAAGAAATAACAGGTATATTTGAAGATAACAGCTTTTTAAAAGCCGCTGCTGAGAAAAATAAAAAAGATATTCGTAAATTGTTTCATAATATGGAATGTACGTATCAAAAATGTGGCATTGTAAAATACGATGCTTTCAGACAGATGGGAGGTAAAATGAGTTTTTGTCTGGCATTACTGGATAAACGGAACAATGGTTTTATTATCAATTCTGTTCATAGCAGTGACGGATGCTATACATATACAAAAGAAATTAGAGGAGGAAACTGTAGTATAGCTTTAGGGGAAGAAGAAGAACAGGCGCTGAATGCTGCAATTCAGGAAAAAGAATGAAGGTAATGCCTTATGAAAAGAGTAAGAATTAGTGAAATCAGAGGCGGAGAAATACTGGCAAATCCTGTGATCAGTTCCGAGTATCATGTCCTTTTGGCAGAGGGTACTGTATTACAAAAAGAATATATAGAAAATTTGAAAGATTTGGGAATTACAGAAGTTTATATTCATGAAAGAAGAATAGAGAGAAGCAGAGGAGAGATTAAATCAGCTAACCGTGAAATAGAAAAAATATGTGAAGCAAGAGTTAAAAATATCCTGGAACAACATGTTTATCAGGATAACAGAGAACTGGAAAAATTAAGAGAAACCGCAACTGTAATTATTGAGAATATTCTGGAAGAAGAAAATGTAACCAACAGAATGTTGGAAATAAAAGAAAGAAATGCTGATATATATGAGCATTCTCTGAATTGTTGCGTGCTTTCCATTATTTTGGGAATGAGATTTAATTTAAAGAGTAGTGTGCTTCATGCAATCGGGACAGGATGTCTTTTACATGATATGGGCTTGCGGTATATTTCTGTAAAGTATAACAATGTAGATATTAACAATATGCCAGAAAATCAGAAGATAGAATATAAAAAGCATTCTATCTATGGATATTCTTCCATTGAAAAAGAAAACTGGCTGGATGAAGTGAGTAAAAACATCATTCTTTATCATCACGAACGGCTGGATGGGACAGGTTATCCTTTTCGCAGAAAGAAATTAACAAGAGAAGTCAGTGTCATGAGTATTTGCGATACATTTGATGAAATGATTTGCGGTATTGGATGTAAACAAAAAAAGGTATATAAAGCAGTTGAATATTTAAAGTCCAATAAGGACGTTAAATTTGATGGTAAAATTGTGGATGAATTTCTAAAGATCATAGCGGTTTATCCTATTGGAAGTTATGTTTTGACCAATACAGGTGAAATTGGTATGGTAGTCAGACAAAACGAAAAATTTCCGGAGAGGCCTGTCATTCGAATTATCAATGACGATGGCAGGACAGTCTATAAAGGCATGATTCTGGATTTGTTAAAAGAAAACTCTGTTTTTATAGAGGATGTTATAGATTAAGAGAGGAGATACGAAACGATGATAGATATTAAATTCTTACGGGAAAATCCGGATGTGGTAAAAGAAAACATAAAGAAGAAATTTCAGGATGAAAAGATTGCACTTGTAGATGAAGTAATTGTCCTGGATGAAGAGAGCAGAAAGACGCAGCAGGAAGCTGATGATCTGCGCGCCGGCAGAAACAGGATTTCAAAAGAAATTGGCAAACTGATGGGACAGGGGAAAAAGGAGGAGGCAGAAGCCAAAAAGGCGGAAGTAGCTGCAGGTGCAAAACGCCTGGCAGAACTGGAAGAAAAAGAAAAAGAATTAAATGAAAAAATTACAAAGATTATGATGGCTATTCCAAATATCATTGACCCAACTGTACCGGTTGGAAAAGATGATACGGAAAATGTAGAAGTGACCAGATATGGAGAACCAGTGATTCCTGATTTTGATATTCCTTACCATACGGAAATTATGGAACGAGTACATGGTATTGATCTGGACAGTGCCAGGAAAGTCGCAGGCAACGGATTTTATTATTTAATGGGTGATATTGCCAGACTTCATTCCGCTGTTATTTCTTATGCCAGAGATTTTATGATAGGAAGAGGTTTTACTTATTGTGTTCCTCCATTTATGATTCGCAGCAATGTAGTAACGGGAGTTATGAGCTTCGCGGAAATGGATGCCATGATGTATAAAATTGAAGACGAAGATTTATATTTGATTGGTACGAGTGAGCATTCAATGATTGGTAAATTTATTGATACAATTATTCAGGAAGAAGAACTTCCCAAAACATTGACCAGTTATTCTCCCTGCTTTAGAAAAGAAAAAGGAGCCCATGGTCTGGAAGAACGTGGTGTATATCGGATTCATCAATTTGAAAAACAGGAAATGATTGTTGTCTGCAAACCGGAAGAATCGCCGATGTGGTTCGAAAAATTATGGCAGAATACGGTTGATTTGTTCCGGTCTATGGATATTCCTGTAAGGACTCTGGAATGTTGTTCCGGTGATCTGGCAGATCTGAAAGTCAAATCGTTTGATGTGGAAGCATGGTCACCTCGTCAGAAAAAATATTTTGAAGTGGGGAGCTGTTCTAATTTAGGAGATGCACAGGCAAGAAGATTAAAAATCAGGATTCATGGAGAAAAAGGAAAATATTTTGCACATACATTAAATAACACAGTAGTGGCACCGCCCAGAATGTTGATCGCATTTTTAGAAAACAACCTGCAGGCTGACGGGTCTATAAAAATTCCCCAGGTTCTTCAGCCATACATGGGTGGTCAGAAGGAGATCAGGTAACTTTTGTTGAATAAAATGGAAATGAGGTGAATTCCTTGCATAAATATTTACGTGCCATAGGATTCGGCCAAATAAAAAACAGAAAACAACTGCAATTATTAATTACTGACTGTATTCGGTCTGCAAAACAAAGGGATTATATTACCGTATCTGAGCAGGATGATTTCATTTTCGTGGAATGTTGCAAGGAATTTGCTGACGGGATGGGAATTGCTGTTCGTGGGGAATTTGATGAAAATAATAATTATATATACAATTATTATTTTCCATATCTCAGAAGCAATTATGTCAGTTCAGAAGAAGATATTTCGATAGAGCGTCATGCGGAAAAAGAATCTTATGCAGGTGTTTGTGATGATTTACGCGTAGGTGTTTCTTTAATTTTTTATTTTCAAAATGTGGTTTCTTATTTAAAGTATAAAGAAAACAGACAGTTGCCTGTTAAGGGAACTACGCTGAGTCTTTCGGCTTTGTCCTGCCAGGGGACAGTGATTATGCCGATCATCAAAAATGAGAAAGAAATGAAAAAGGTAAAACAGGTTGCCAGAAACAGAAGTCACTTAATTGCAGCAGCAAGAAAAGGTGATGAAGAGGCGATTGAAAATTTGACTTTGGAGGATATGGATACTTATACTGCTATTTCCAGAAAAATCAGGAAAGAAGATGTGTTCAGCATTGTGGATACATATTTTATGCCATATGGTGTGGAATGTGATCAGTATTCTATTCTTGGTGAAATCATAGAATCACAGAAACGTCAAAACTATATGACGGGTGAAAATGTGTATCAGATGACAATTAATTGTAATGAATTGATCTTTGATATGTGCATTAATGAAGAAGATTTGTTGGGTGAACCGGAAGTGGGCAGACGTTTTAAGGGAATTATCTGGATGCAGGGTTATATCAACTTTCCGGAGAATTCCTGAAGAAGATAAAAATAGTAAAACAAAAAGCAATAGAAAGTATGAAAGAATTACTTTTTATTGCTTTTTTATTCATGGTTCAATGTCATTTGGTATAAATTTGTAAATAATTTGTCGTGAAAATGTTCTCATTCCCTGTACATTTCCATTGAATGCAGGAACAGAGCAAGGTTCCAGAGCAATGGCACATCCGGGATATAACGGTTCTGTATCGTTTTCATTTTTCCGGTATTGCAAATCTGAGTTCAGAAACCCTCCCGAATAGAACACAAGGGCAGGAGAATCCGTGTATAATTCCATGCATATTTTTTTATCCAGGGAGAACAGGGCAGCGTCCGGAAGGGAAGAATTTTCTTTTTTCAGAAGATAACAATGGTTAAATCCTCTCGCATATTGAATTTGACTGTCTGAAGAAAATCGTTCCTTTTGTCTGCCTATAATTCGTTTGTACCGAAAATCCAATGGGGTATTTTTAATATCGGAAATCATCCAGGGTATATGAGATATATCATTGATGGCAGCTCTCTCTGATTGAATATATAAATACTGATCCAGCCCGCTTTCAGAAAACGAATTGAGATTAAAATAGGTGTGATTTGATAAATTAAAATATGTTTCCTTATCTGACCAGGCGTTCTGACTTATTTCCAGTTGATTACCATTGATTTTATATGTTACTTCAAATTTGCGATTACCGGGATAACCGTCCAAACCATCCACCGCATCAGCAGTAAATTGTGCAGTTACATCAGTTAACTCTTTGAGTGTCCATTGACAGAAAGACAGATTGTGTGAGCCTCCATGGAGATGATTTTTTTCGTTTTCATTTCGGTCCAGTGTAAAATGATGGCCTGAGAGTTTGAGAATCCCATGTTCCAATCTACCGGATGTTGGTGCCAGTGTAGCGCCAGCATAAGAAGAATTTTGCGTATAATCCACAATATCCTTCAATGTTAAAGCAATATTTTTAAACGTATTGTCAGGGGATTTACAATATATCCTATGTATACCTGCTCCCCAGGGAGACAGATAAACCCGCAACCAGGGATTGGAGAGTATGTATTCTCCTTTATCATTACAAAAATTTCCTTTATTTTCCATTACATTTTCCTGTTTTTTCATTTATTTTTAATTAAGTAATCCTTTCTGAAAATTGTATTTTCCTACTTTAAAATTTACCTGATTGATAATAAGAAAGCAAGGATAAGTAAGTATAAGAGCAAGATTTCATAATGAATCAGCAATTTATAAGAATGTCACAGGGAAAGGTTATGGCTATAATAAAATTATGGTAAACGACCAAAGGGAATGTGTCGTTTGAATAACAGGATAAGAGATGACGGGAGGTGCAGCTTTTGACAAGCAGTGTCGAATTTTGTAATATTACAAAATATTTTCCTGGTGTGAAAGCACTGGAAGATATCTGTTTCCGGGTGGAAAGCGGGGAAGTACTTGCTTTTATGGGAGAAAACGGAGCCGGAAAATCCACATTGCTGAAAATATTGAACGGTGATTATCAACCTACGGCCGGAAAGTATTTGATCGACGGGAAGGAAAGACATTTCAGCAATCCCAGTGAAGCCATTGAAGCAGGTATCAGTGTAATTTACCAGGAACGGCAGATTTTGATGGATTTGTCGGTGGCAGAAAATATTTTTCTCGGGAGACTTCCGGTGAAAGGGTTTTTAAAACAGATTGACATGAAAGAGGCATATAGAAGGACACAGAAGATTATAGACGATTTTGGTCTGGATATGAAACCGGGTGATATGGTAAAGGATTTGAGCATTGCCTATCAGCAGATGGTGGGGATTATGAAAGTCTATAGCAGAGATAATCTGAAACTGATTGCCTTTGACGAACCCACCGCTTCTTTATCCGATTCGGAAATTGACAGTCTGTTTAAGATCATTCGTAAGCTCAAGGAAGAGGGAAAAATGATCATTTATGTATCTCACCGTATGAAAGAAATACAGACAATCACGGATAAAATTGCCATTTTCAAAGATGGTGCCTATATGGGAACTTATGGGGTGGATGAAATTACGGAAGAAGAACTGATTCATAAAATGGTAGGCAGGAATCTGGGAGATGTCTATAATAGTTTGGACAGAGAAAAAGAGATTGGAGATGTGCTGCTGGAAGTCAAAGATTTGAAAACGGAGTGTACAAAAGAGATCAGTTTTACCCTGAGAAAAGGGGAGGTCCTGGGTTTTTCCGGTTTGGTAGGTGCAGGAAGAACAGAGATTATGCGGGGCATTATCGGAGCAGATCGGGTCATATCCGGTGAAATCTATCTGGAAGGACAGAAAATTCAAAACAGAGATCCGGGCGATGCAGAAAAAAATGGAATTGTAATGGTGCCGGAGGATCGTAAGACCCAGGGGATTTTGTCTAACCTGGGTGTAGGAGAGAATATTACCATCGGTTCTCTCAGCCGGAATTCTTCTGCTCTTGGAATTGTAAACAGGACGAAAGAAAAAGAAATGGAACGCCGGGGAATTGAACATTTTAAGATTAAGACTCCTAACGCGGAAAAGAAAATTGTGGAATTATCCGGTGGAAATCAACAAAAAGCCATTGTGGCAAGATGGATGGAGACAAATCCCAAAGTAGTCATACTGGATGAGCCTACAAAGGGAATTGATATTGGTGCAAAATCGGAATTCTACCATATGATCTGCGAATTTGCGAAGCAGGGATTGGGTGTGATTCTTATATCTTCCGAATTGCCGGAAGTCATCGGGCTTTCTGACAGGATCATTGTTATGAAGGGTCGGGAGATAACAGGAGAAGTCAGCAGAGAAGAGGCCAATGAAGAAGTATTGCTCAGTCTTGCTATGATAGGAGAGAGCAGTAGAGAAAAAGTTTGTTAATTTTTTTATAAACGGCCTGCCTGTAGGGGAAAATGTACTGATTGGAGGAAAAAATGGATCAGAAGAATAGAGAGACGAAAAGAGAGTGGAAAATAGATGGAAGTATGATTGTGCTTCTCTGCGCACTGGTTCTTGTAGTAGGTGTTTTTACTTGTTTGAATAAAAATTATTTCAGTTATACCAATCTGATCAATGTCTTTGTGGCAGCCAGCCTGGTAGATCTGGTGGCAATTGGTGAAACGTATTTGATTATAGCCGGTCTGAATGATCTGTCTCCCGGATCGGTGGCAGCATTCTCCGGTGTATTGGCGGCACTGCTCACATCTGTATGGGGATTTAATTTTGGAATATCGCTTGTGATTACGATCCTGGTCGCAGCTATTGCCGGTCTGTTCAATGCATGGATGATCGCCAATATCAAGCTGCAACCTTTTATAGCCACTCTGGTGACACAGGCAATTTTCAGAGGAATCGCTTATATTATCTGTGATGGTAAGCCTATAGCCGTCACAAATGAAACATTTATCAATCTGGGCAAAGCCAGAATCGGTGGAAGCGAAGGTATTCCGGTAACGGTATTATTATTGATTATTGCATTTATAATATTTGGATTTATTCTTTCCAGAACCAGATTTGGCAGAAGTATTTATGCTATCGGGGGTAATATCAATGCGGCCCGTCTGGCTGGTTTAAAGCCAAATAAGATTATTTACAGTTCCTATTTGATTATTTCTTCTCTCTGTGCTATCGGAGGAACCATATTGGCCGCCCGTATGAATTCGGGCCAGCCTGCAGCGTGTATCAATCTGGAATTTGATGCAATTACAGCAGTTATTCTTGGAGGTGTAAGTTTTAACGGCGGTATTGGCAATATGTTTGGTACATTTCTGGGTGTCATATTGATTCAGGCTTTTAACACAGGGCTTACCATGGTGCAGGTGCCCACGTTCTGGCAATATGTGGCAAGGGGTTTGCTTTTGCTGGCTGCTCTGACAATCGACTATGTAAGAAAAACCAACCGGGAAAAGAAACTGTTGGCAGACAGTATGAAAAATTTATAACAGTACAAACTTAAACTATTTGAAAGCCGGAGATTTGGCAGCAGAGATGATCGAGGCGAATATGTGCATGCGTAACTGAAGGTGTAAAACAGAATAGAAATGGATATAAAGCTGTGCGTTGTTTCAGGCGAAAATATGGGCCTGTACTGGATACCAGGAACAGATATACAGAGTATATCAAAAATATATTACCTGTTATTTATATCAGACGAGTAAATGCACCGCTATATATAAATCAAAAATAAATTATGTTTTAACAAAGGAGGAAGAGAACATGAAAAAGACAGTTGCAGCTTTACTGCTCGCGGCAATGACAATGGGGCTTACAGCCTGCGGACAGACGGCAGATACTACAGCATCGGCTGCTGAGCCGGCAGCAGATGGCGGTCAGGAAGCGGGAGCGTCGGTATCTGCAGATACAGAAGAGACAGCTCCTGCGGAAGGGGCAGGCGGCGGTACATTTGGCAAAATCTACGCCATTTACAAAGCCGGGGATCAGACATGGTTTATTGATGAAGGCAATGCAGCAAAGGCAAAGACGGAGGAATTGGGTGGAGAACTTGTATATTGTGATGCACAGATGAATCCGGAAACCTGTCTCAAATTTATTGATACGGCTATTTCCGAAAAAGCATCGGGGATCATTATTTGTGTACCGGATCAGACCATGAGTCAGGCAGTTGTGGATAAATGTACGGAAGCCGGTATACCGGTCGTGGCAGTGGACGATGCATTGGAAGTAAACGGAGAAAAGATCGCTCCCTGGGTGGGGATCGACGGCTATAATATCGGTGCTGCCAATGGTGAATGGATGGCACAGTATGCAAAAGACAACAATCTGATTGATGATGAAGAGTGTGGTGTATTATTCCTGACAATGGATACTGTATCCAGTTGTGTGCCCAGGACAGAAGGGGAAAAAGATAAATTCCTGGAACTGACCGGTTTTGATGAGAGCAGAATTTTCTATGGGGATAACGATGGCACCACCGATAAAGGAAATCAGGCGGCTACTGCTGTCTTTACAGCAAATCCGCAGATTAAAAAATGGCTTGTTATGTCTGCAAACGAAGAGTCCGCTATGGGTGCTGTCAGAGCGCTGGAAACAGCAGGACTGGACAAAGATTCCTGTGTCATTGGACTGGGTGCTTATCTGGCGAAGGATGAGTGGAATGCAGGAAAAGATGTATGTATGAAAGCATCCTGCTATTTTTCCGCTGATTCCATCGGTGCTACGGCAATTCAGAATCTGTACGATTATATTGTAGACGGTAAAGAGATTGAGAAGGAAACGGCAGTGCCGGCCACCGTATGTACACCTGAGAACTACAAAGATGTTATGGGAAAAGCAGCTGAATAAGAGAAGATTGAGGTAAACACAATGAGAACCAGAAATGTGGTGTGGTATGTGGCATTTCTGGTTCTTTTTTTATGACAAAGAAAATTTCCAAAGCATGCTTTCTGTTGTTGTTCCATGTAAAGTAATGGGGTGAAGGTATTTTCTTTAAAAGTTTACCTGGATTCAATCCACATCATTGTCTACCCGGTATTCACTGGGGGTCATGCCACATACTCTGCGAAATGTGGAACAGAAACTGCTCTCGGAAGAAAAACCGCTGTTAAAGCAGATTTCTTTAATAGAATAGGTAGTACTTTTTAAATAAAATTTGGCAATATTAATTCGGCTGAGAATAATGTATTCGTGGGGGGTATATCCGGTTTCTTTTTTAAACAGGCGGGTGAAGTAGAAGGGACTGAGTCCTGCCCTGTCAGCCAGTTCTTCCAGAGACAGCTTACAGGAAGGGTTATTGTTAATGTATGATATAATATCTTCTGTTATTGAATGCGTATTTTCTTCTTTCAGCAACTTTGTACTGCACAGGAGCAGATCTGTCAGTATTTTGACAATGTAATAAGAGCACAGGGCATCGTTTACCGTAGATTCACTGCTGATCATCAGGAGAATACGGTTGAGGTCTTTTTCAAAAGAAATCAGGTTGCGGACGGAACAGACAGGGCCGACGTTATTGTTGATCATATTCACATATTCCCTGCTGGTGGAACCATCAAAATGAAACCATAAAATCTCACTGTCTTTTGTGGTTCCATATATATGGGGTTTATAACAGTCTACCAAAACCACATCTTCTTTATGAAATCCGTATCTTTTATGATTGACTTCCAGAAATCCCTCTCCCTTTTTAATATAAATCAAGAGGAAACTATTGTAATTGTTTCTCTGTACCAGATATTGGTCTGTACAGTAATAATGTCCCACACAAAGAGGATAAAAGAAAGTCTGCCGGGATGATTCCCCAGGGGTATAGAAAAAAACAGTGGATTTTTCAGAACAACCGTTATCAATCGGACGCATGACATTCCTCCAACAAGATATTTTACTCTATACTATAATCATGCCGTAACTTAAAGTCAAGAAAAAGAGCAATTTTTAACAATGAACAGGCAAATCAAACTAATGATTTATCAGGCAGAAATGGTAAAATACAGGAAATAACAGATGAAAAATTATATCAAATTTATAAAAGATTACAAAGGAGGTAATTATGGAACAGGTACAGGCGGCAAAGGTGTGGGAGGAAAAGGTGACGATACCCACTTATCGGACAGGAAGCCCTAATAAAAATCCCATGTTTCTGGAGAAAAGAGTCTATCAGGGCAGCAGCGGCAAAGTATATCCTTACCCAGTAATCGAAAAGATATATGACACGGCAGAGGATAAAGAGTATCAGGCGGTATTTATGGAAAATCAGTATCTGAAAGTCATGATCCTGCCTGAACTGGGTGGGAGGATACAGCGTGCCTATGATAAAACAAACGGATATGATTTTGTATATTACAATCATGTAATCAAACCGGCTCTTGTGGGTCTGCTTGGGCCCTGGATCAGCGGAGGCATTGAATTTAACTGGCCTCAGCATCATCGTCCCACGACTTTTATGGAAGTAGACCATATTCTGGAGGAAGGGGAAGACGGTTCGGTATCGGTACTTGTCAATGATGTGGATCGGATGTATGGTACAAAGGGCATTGCCAGATTTACCCTGTATCCGGATAAGGCGTATATCGAGATTACAGGACAGCTTTATAATCGGACCAATATGCCACAGACATTCCTCTGGTGGGCAAATCCCGCCGTTCCGGTGAATGAACATACAAAATCTATTTTTCCCCCGGATGTTCATGCGGTGATGGACCATGGAAAGAGGGATGTATCCCGTTTTCCTATTGCCACTGGCGTATATTATAAACATGATTACAGTGAAGGAGTGGATATTTCCCGATATAAAAATATCCCTGTTCCCACTTCTTATATGGCAGAGAAGTCAGCATATGATTTTGTGGGTGGTTATGATTATGGTGTGGAAGCCGGTATTTTACATATTGCAGATCACCATATTTCTCCCGGAAAGAAACAGTGGACATGGGGCTGTGGTGATTTCGGAAAGACATGGGATAAAAATCTGACGGATGAGGACGGGCCTTATATTGAATTGATGACAGGCGTATTTACTGACAATCAGCCTGATTTCACATGGCTCAAACCTTTTGAGGAGAAGACTTTTCGACAGTATTTTATGCCTTATAAAGCAGTGGGGGATGTAAAAAATGCTACAATTGACGGAGCCATACATTTTTCTGTAAAAAATAATGAGGGTATGATCATTTTATATACCACTGCTCTGGAGAAAGAGGCAGAGATTACAGTTTTCCATAATGGCAATATCATTTTTGAGGAAAAGGCAGATATAGATCCATGTCATCCCTGGAGAAAAGAAGTCAGCCTCGAAGGTGGAAGAGAGCAGGAATATACAGTGACACTGAGAAACAGTGAGGGAAAACAACTGGTATCCTATACACCGGAAAAAGTAGAAATCCCGGTTCTCCCGGAACCTGCAAAAGCCGCTAAAAGTCCGGAAGAAATCTCCACTGTGGAAGAATTGTATCTCACAGGACTGCATATTGAACAGTACAGACACGCAACTTACCTTCCTGACCCTTATTATTTGGAAGGATTAAAACGTGATGAAGGAGATATAAGGATAAACACGGCCTATGGTTCTCTTCTTCTGTCCAGAGGAAATATCCGGGGAAGCGAACGTTATTTCCGCAGAGCGATTGAGCGGTCAACCTGGAAAAACCCAAATCCCTATAACAGTGAACCGCTGTATAAACTGGGCCTCTGCCTTTTTTATCAAAGGCGGTATGAAGAAGCCTATGATGTCTTTTATAAAGCCTGTTGGAGCAGCGAGCAGCAGGAAATGGGATTTTATTATCTGTCAGTGATTGCTTCTATCCGCAAAAATTATAAAGACGCTCTGTATCTGATTGACAAAGGTCTGGTAAAGAACTGGCACAATGTGAAAGCCAGAGGCATAAAAGCTGCCATACTCAGAAAATTAGGTATGAAACAGGAAGCAAAAAACTGGATCAGTGAAAGCATTCGCATCGATCCGTTTGATTATGTAAGCCGGAGAGAGCAACTTTATTATCTGGAAGGGGAGGAAAGAGAAGAGGCAGTCAGTGCACTTCGTACACATATGCGGGATAACAGCGCTACCTACCTGCGGACAGCCATGGATTATGCAGAAGCGGGATTTTATGAGGAGGCGTTGGAAATATTGGAAGATTGCCCTTCTACGGGTGCTTTGAATGCATATTATAAAGCATGGTATATGAGTCAATGCGGCGCGGACAGGGAAGCGGTATACAGACAATACCAGATTGCAGAGGTGACGGATTGTACCTGCTGTTTTCCTAATCAACTGGAAGATATTGCCGTTCTGACCGATGCCATGGAACATTTGCCGCAGGCGTCGTTTGCGCCCTATTATCTGGGTAATTTGTATTATGACAAAAAGCAATATGAACAGGCAGTGGAATACTGGGAGATAAGTAGTAAAAATAACAACTGTTTCCCTACAGTATTTCGGAATTTGTCCCTGGCATATTATAATCACATGGACAGAAAAGAAGAAGCAAAGACAGCAATGGAAAGGGCATTCTCACTAGATACAGGCGACAGCAGAGTCTTCTTTGAACTGGATCAACTGTACAAAAAGTTCCGTATTCCGGTTGAAGAAAGACTGAAACAATATGAACTTTATCAGGAAACGGCTATGGAACGTGATGATGCCTGTATTGAATATGTAACACTGTTGAATCTGAGCGGCAGGTATGAGGAGGCACTCCATATACTGACAACCAGGAAGTTCCATCCATGGGAAGGCGGAGAAGGAAAGGCAGCCGCCCAGTATATCACATCTTTGATTCAACTGGCAAAACAGGAAATAAAGAACAAATGTTATGAAAAAACGGAGGAACTGCTGCAACGGGCTCTTCTGTATCCTGAAAACCTGGGTGAAGGAAAGTTGGAAGGCAGCAAAGATAACAATATCTATTATTATCTGGGACTTGTACAGGATGCATTGGGCAGGAAGAAAGAGGCAGAAACTTCTTTTGGCAGAGCTTCTCTGGGTGTAGGAGAAGTGGCAGGTATGATGTTCTACAATGACCAGCCGGCGGACATGCTTCTGTACCAGGGCTTGTCCCTCTATCGTCTGGACAGGAAGAAGGATGGAAACCGCATGATGTACCGCCTGATTGACTTTGGCGAAGAACATTTAAGAGATATAGTGAAGTTGGATTATTTTGCCGTATCATTCCCGGACTTTATGATTTATGAGGAGGACTTTACCCTGAAAAATAAAGCCCATTGCAACTATGTCATGGGATTGGGCCATCTGGGACTGGGCCATAAAGAACAAGCGGCAGAATTTTTCAGAGAGACTTTGCAGGCAGATCCATTTCACTTGAATTGTAGAATATTGCTGGAGGAGATTTCAGAAAAGGAAACTTGAAAGAAGGGGTGGATTGTGTCAACCGTATGGTGGTGACTGAAAAATGTCATTGTTATGATGTGGAAAAAGTATATTTTTGCTTTTGAAATTTGAGAGAATAACTTAGTTATATGGAATGATATTGATACAGTTCACATGGGGCGATTGTTTGGGTAAATGATGAATGCAATGCTGCGTGTGAACTGTAAGTCGTTGAAAAGATTGTGATTGTAAAATGTAAATTGCACTCTTGTCATTCTGTATTTTATATGTTACACTATTTTAGCAAGTTTTTTATATGAGTATGTATAGTTTAGCCGGACAGAGCGACTGGCTTCTGAGAGAACCTGCAATGGGGATTTTCCGGAGAAGAGAAGTCGCGGATTGTGCACAGTTTGGTATATGTTTCCGTAGCTCAGCTGGATAGAGCACACGCCTCCTAATATTCCGGTCATCAAAGTCCGTGGAGGTAAAAAAGCTCTTCTCATAAACTTCATATTGTTCGAGTCCTCGTAGCTCAGCTGGATAGAGCACACGCCTCCTAAGCGTGGGGTCGGAAGTTCAAATCTTCTCGGGGACGCTGGAATGCCGTAACTTCAAGGGTTGCGGCATTTTTGTTCCTTCAGGGATTCCAACATACCTCCTTTCTGCGTGGCTGGAAATAGGCGTTTGCGAAACGCCAGAACCCACATAAATACGGGATTCTTTTTGTT
>ERZ778518.1456-NODE-1456-length-16041-cov-4.413737_pt1 | contig 16041 bp, 10 predicted proteins | sample MGYA00510340_ERZ778518 | MGnify/ENA primary metagenome ERZ778518 (study PRJEB29527, sample SAMN07138967) | mouse gut metagenome | material: feces | host: mouse | place: China:Nanjing | collected 2016-01-25 ...
TATTATTTTGAAGCAAACGGTACAATCAATTATATGCCATTGACGTTTGAAAAGCGGTTTTTCGGTGAAGGAAAAGAAATGGACATGTGTGGCGTAAAGGTAAAAGTGCCTGTAGACTGTGATGGTTTACTGCGTGCAAAAGGTTATGGGGATTACATGCAGTTCCCTCCGATCAACGGGAGAAGACCGGCTCATAGTGTAAAAAGAAAAGGAGTCATCTGGTAATGAGTGGAAAAGTACAACTGCTTGACTGCACGCTGCGTGACGGCGCATATATTGTGGACGGTGAATTTGGAACGCCTGCCATCAGAGGGATTATCAAACGGATGCAGGATGCCAATATAGAACTGGTAGAATGCGGCTGGCTCAAGGACGGGCCCCATAAAGAGGGAACCACCTTCTATCATATCCCTGCTGACCTGGAGCCGTATCTGCTGGGAAAAAACAGCCATACCACCTATGTGGCCATGATTGACTGGAACCGATACAATCTCGAGCAGTTGCCTGTCTATGACGGAAAGTCCATAGACGCCATCCGGGTGGTATTTCCCCAGGATCATTTCAGGGAAGGAATCGGGCTGGCAGGACAGATTCAGGAAAAAGGATACCAGGTATACCTGCAGGCTGCCAATACGCTGGGGTATAGTGATGCGGAACTGATTACACTGGCGCAGGAAGTCAATGCTGCGCACCCGGTGGCTCTGTCGGTTGTGGATACTTTTGGCGCCATGTATGGCGATGATCTGGAACATATTATCCTGATTCTGGATCAATATCTGGATTCTGATATCAAACTGGGCTTTCATTCCCATAATAATCAGCAGCTTTCCTTTGCGCTGACAATGCAGTTTATTGAGACATTGACGAAGAGAGGCCGCAGTGTCATCGCCGATTCCAGCCTTTGCGGTATGGGGCGCGGCGCAGGGAATGCCACAACGGAGCTGACTGCCAATTTCCTGAACCGGAAATATAATGGAAACTATGATATGAATGTCATCATGGATGCCATAGATATGTATATGGGATATTTTACGGAACATTTCACCTGGGGGTATTCCATCCCCTATTTTATATCCGGTATGTACTGTGCCCATGTGAATAATATTGCCTATCTGCAGAAAAATCACCGGACCAATACGCTGGCAATGCGCAATATTATAGAGTCCCTGTCAGAAGAGGACAGGAAAAAATATGATTACGATCTGCTGGAACAGAAATATCTGGAGTACCAGAATAAAACAGTGGATGATGAACGGGTTCTGAAAGGACTGAAAGAAGAAATCGGCGACAGAGAAGTACTGCTTCTTCTTCCGGGCAAATCCCTTACGGAACAGGAGACTGTCATCAAACAGCATATTGCGGAGTGTAAGCCGTATATCATCGGGATTAACGCGGTGTTTGCGCAATACACCTATGATGCATTATTTTTCAGCAATTCGGTAAGATATGAGTATGCCAGAGAAATCTACCCGGAATTGTTTTATAAGAATCAAAGGATTATTGCCTCCAATATTAAAACAGAAGGGGAGGCAGAGGAACGGGTGGTGAATTTCAATCATCTGGTGAAGCGGGGATGGGAGCATTTTGACAATTCCGGCATGATGTGTCTGCGTCTGCTGAACAAACTGCACATTTGCAGGGTGGCCCTGGCCGGGTTTGACGGTTTTGAAGATGCCTGGTCGGAGAGTTATGCAGATATTTCCCTGCCACATATCAATCCGGGGAAACGGTGGGATGAACTCAACGAAGAAATTTGTGATATGTTCCAGGACTTTAAGAAGATCACAGCGAATTATATGACGATTCAATTTGTTACAGAAAGTAAATATGATGTTTGATGGTGAACCGATATGATGAAAGTATCTGATTATGTAGTAAAAAGACTGGAAGAAACAGGTGCGGGCCATATGTTTATGCTGCCCGGCGGCGGTGCAATGCACCTGAATGATTCCCTTGGAAAGAGTAAAACAATACAGTATATCTGTTGTCTGCATGAACAGGCCTGTGCCATGGCGGCAGAGGCTTATGCAAGGGTAAATAATACGATTGGCCTGCTGATGGTTACCACCGGCCCTGGCGGAACCAATGCGCTGACCGGTGTGGCCGGCGCCTGGCTGGAATCCACCCCCATGTTTGTAGTATCAGGACAGGTAAAGCGGCTGGATATGATCAACGGGCAGGGTATCCGGCAGCAGGGGATGCAGGAACTGGACATTATCTCTGTGGTGAAGCCCATTACCAAATATGCAGCGCTTGTAGATGATCCGCAGATGATCCGGTATCATATCGAGCGAAGCCTGTATGAGGCATGTCATGGGAGGAAAGGGCCTGTATGGCTGGATATTCCGCTGGATGTACAGGCAACCATGATTGACGAGACAAAGCTGATTGGCTACACACCGATTCCGGAGGTAAAAAATACCCATCTGGAAAAGCAGGTGCTACAGGTGATTGCAGCTTTGAATCAGGCTGAGCGGCCGGTATTGCTGGCCGGGAATGGTATCCGGCTGTCGGATGGTGTGGAAGTATTTGAAAAGCTGGTCCGTACGCTGAATATCCCGGTACTCACCACCTGGAACGGTATTGATCTGATGGAAGAGGCGGATCCTCTCTATTATGGGCGCCCAGGTGGCCTGGGGCATCGTTACGCCAATTTTATGCAGCAAAATGCAGACTTTTTCATGAGCATCGGGGCACGGCTGAACCTGCTGCAGACAGGCTATAACTTTGACGGCTTTGCAAGAGAGGCTTATAAAGTCATGGTGGATATTGACAATGGAGAACTGCACAAGATCAATGTGCGGCCGGATCTGCCAATATGCGGAGATGCAAAAGAATTTATGGAACTTTTGCTGCTTCATCAGGATAAAATTGTCCGCAAAGACAGAACGGGATGGCTGACGTATTGCAATCGGCTGAAAGCACAGTATCCCATTGTAAAGCCTGAGTACTGGGAACAGAAAGAACTGGTCAATTCCTATTGCCTGTTGGAGACGATTTCCAGGTATATGACAGGCGAAGATATTTATGTGTCAGGCAGTTCGGGCAGTTGCATTGATATTTCCATGCAGACGTTCCGGGTGAAAAAAGGACAGCGGGTGTTTTGTACAAAGGGGCTGGCATCCATGGGCTACGGGCTGCCTTCCACAATCGGCGCCTGTCTGGCGAGCGGAGGCAGGCGGACAGTGGGTGTCAATGGTGACGGCGGTTTTGTGATGAATATTCAGGAACTGGAAACCATACGGCGTCTGCAGCTTCCCATCAAAATCTTTGTGCTGAGTAACCGGGGCTATGGGGCGATAAAAGCCACCCAGACCAATTTGTTCGGAGGCCATCTGGTGGGATGCAACGAAGAATCTGCCCTGACCATACCGCCTGTTGCGAAGATTGCGGAGGCATATGGTTTACAATCGGTGGTGATCCGTACAAACAGTGAGCTGGACGAGAAAGTGAAAGCGGTTCTGGAGTATGCGGGCCCCGTTATCTGCGAGGTTATGACCCCCATTGCACTGACGGCTGTGCCAAAGCAGGTATCCTATAAACGGTCCGACGGACAGATGGAATCGCTGCCGCTGGAATTTCTGAATCCTCCAATCAGTGACGCAGAGATGCAGGAGAATATGTTGATTCCCATGTTTGAGAGGCAATAAACTGCCAGGTGGGCGTATAAAAAACAGGAGTCTGGAACAGGATTAAAAAATGGATATATCATATTTATTGTTTTTACAAAAAGCCAGAGAAGCGTTCGGAGGCGTGTTTGATTCGTTTATGATGCAGGTAACAGCTTTGGGAGAAGGAACTGCGACGTTCCTTCTTTTAGCTGTTCTATATTGGTGTGTGGATAAACGGATCGGGCAATCTATGGGATTGAACGTGGCCCTTGGGTGTACACTGAACCAGTTTTTAAAACCATTGTTCCATATAGATCGTCCATGGATAAGAGATGAGCGGATTCATCCTGTGGAGGCGGCTTTGCCGGGGGCAGGCGGTTATTCTTTTCCCAGCGGTCATACGGCCAGAGCAGTGGCTGCCTGGGGCGCTGTGGGCAGCGGGACCTGGAAGAAAGAAAAATATCGCCTGGTCAGCAGTCTTTGCTGGCTGATCACGGCGGCTGTTTTATTTTCCAGAAACTATCTGGGCGTGCACACGCCCCAGGATGTACTGGTATCCCTTGTGCTGGGGATTGGAATTCTCTGGCTGACTGCAAAGAGTTTACAATTTGCGGACAAGCATCCCATAGGGGATCTTCTGGTCTGCGGTGCGGGCTGTGTGCTCTGTTTTCTGCCCATGCTTAAAATCGGATGTATGTCCAATGCGGGTGCCGGTATGGGTTTTTTGATTGGGTGGCTGGCAGAGCGTCGTTTTGTGCGGTTTGAAATAAGCGGTAGTCTGCCGGAGAGGCTGGGCAGGCTGGGGATTGGCGGTTTGCTTCTGCTGGCAGTCTATCGGGGCGTGGGCCCGGTGCTGACATTGTTTATGCCTGCCAAATATGCAGGCTTTTTTGCGTCGTTTTTCCTGGCTGTCTATATTATGGCAGGGTATCCGTTTCTTTGGTGCGTATGGGAGCGGGCGCGGGATTTGACAGGGTTTAGAAGCAGACGGCTCATGATGGGACTGGCCGTTTGTGTATTGGCGGCAGTGTGTCTGTCTGCGATTCCCTGGCAGGTGCGCCGGAATGCACAGAAGGCGGAGGCGGAGGCAGGCGCGCAGCAGACAGAAGCGGCGGACAGTGCGTCAGACAATACACCGATTGCCCCGGAAGACTTACAATCCTTTCAGGAAGAAGGGCTGCAGATTATTGCCCACAGAGGATACAGCGGCGTATTTCCGGAAAATACCCGTTCCGCATTTGCAGGGGCACTGGACATTGGTGTGGATTATATTGAACTGGATGTACAATTATCGGCTGACGGACAGGTGATGGTATTCCATGATGGTGATCTTGCCCGCATTACGGGACAGACGGGAAATGTTGCGGATTACAGCCGGGACGAACTTTTGGAGATGGATGCGGGAAGCTGGTTTGGTGCCGATTTTGCGGGTGAGAGAATCCCCACACTGGAAGATGCACTGACACTCATAGGCGCGTCTGACTGCAGAATTTATCTGGAACTGAAAGATATGGGAGATGTGGCCGGTTTCGAAGAGGCTGTGGTGGAAGTTGTAAAGCGGTGCGGCATGGAAAGGCAATGTGTACTTGCCTCATTTAATTATAGCTATCTGGCCCGCATAAAAGAGTTGGACAGCAATCTGGCGGTTTTATACAATACGGTTTCCGGAAAAAGCACATTACCGGATGAATTTCCGGCGGAATATTACGGACTGTTTATACAAAATGTAACTGCCGAGACGATTCGTTCCATACATGAAGCAGGCAGGAAAGCCTTTGTCTGGACGGTGAACACACCGGAGCAGATGACCAGGGTGCGGGAAATGGGTGCGGACGGAATTGTCACCAATGATCCGGGACTGGCAAAGGTAATCGTACACCCGGAATATGGATTCCTGGCGGAACATTTTGAGAAGTCCATTACGATGCCGGGACTTTACCGGCAAAATGAGACGGTGCCCCTGGAAGACTATGTGGTACAGGGACTGACCAGAGCGGGCGGCATGATTGTGATATCGGCGTACAGTTACTCCGGCGCCCATAACAGTATTCTGTTTGTGTTGGATACGGAAGGAAATTTGCAGAAAACGGTGGATCTGGGATTCAAGGCCCATACAGGCGGTATTGCATATGATGAAAACAGAGATCTTCTCTGGGTGACAGGTCCGTCGGGACATGTCTATGCGGTTTCCTGGCCGGCGATTCTGGAAGGCGGGTATCAGGGAGAGATACTGGCGGATTTTGATGCGGGACTGAAAAATCATAACGACTCAGCGGTGGCCTCCTTCTTAAACATCTATGGGGATGAATTGTTTGTGGGTTCTTATGTGGACGGAGACACGGGCATGCTCAAGCGTTATGATGTGACAGAGTATGAGAGACCGTCGGAAGTGGCCGCATATGTGATACCCCAGCGGGTGCAGGGCGTTACATTCCAGGAGGATGTTACCACAGGTGAGCGGTATATACTGTTTAGTTCGGGATATCAGACGGAAGATTCCAGCCTGTTGGCTTTTGCATATGACGAAAAAGCGGAACGCTTTGAGGAGCCTGTATGGTATGCGACTTTGCCGGAAGGTGTGGAACAGATCCAGATGACGGCGGATGGTATGTATATACTGTTTGAATCGGCGGCACGGCCTTACCGGGCTGCGGCGAGAATACCAAATGACCAGATTTATCTTGTGAGAGTGTAAATGGGAGTAAGAGACATGGAAAGACGGAAATGGTTCTATGACCGTATCAGAAACTGGCTAAGTAATTTTTGGGTTGTGTATACGATTCTTTTTGTTGTAATGGCATGCATTCTCTTTTTTCCGTTTTACCATAACGGAAAGACGCTGATCTGGTATCCGGACGGGTGGATGCAGCACTATAAAGCGTTGGTTTACTATGGCCGTTGGCTCAGAAAGATTGCCCGGACGCTGCTTTCGTCTCATGTATTGGAAGTGCCTTTCTATAGTTTCAGCCTCGGATATGGCGGAGACATTCTGACGACCCTGCATTATTATGGCGTTGGTGATCCTTTGAATCTGTTGTCAGTCTTTGTGCCGGGCAGATATACACATTATCTGTATGATTTTCTCATTGTGCTCAGGCTGTATCTGGCAGGAATCAGTTTTGCACATTTCTGTATGTATATGAAAAAAGAAAAAAGTATTGCAATTCTGGCAGGTACGTTTGTGTTCATTTTTTGCGGGTTTGCTATGATACAGATCAGACATCCGTTTTTCCTGAATCCGTTAATACATTTTCCGTGGTTACTTTTGGGCGTTGAACGGATTTTTAAGGAAAAGAAACCGCTGGTATTTATAATGGGTGTGTTTGTTTCTGTTATCAGCAGTTTTTATTTTTTCTATATGATTGTTATTCTGACTGTATTATATGTCGGAGTACGGCTGATTACCATCTATGGCGTAAAATTGCAGGTGGGGGGGGTGGTACAGGCTGTCTGCCAGTTATTTTCTATCGGATGGAATGCACTGATAGGGGTTATGCTGAGTGCCTTTCTGTTATTACCGGTGATTCTGGCTTTTCTGAACAGTCCGAGACGTACGACAGATTATACATTTGATTTTATGCCTTCTATCGGTTTCCTGGAGCAGTTACCCGCCGCTTTTCTGACGCATACGAGATATGGTGTATCAGCGGCTGCCATTCTTGGCATATTTCTTCTTTTCATAAAAAAGAAACATGCGGATTTGAAAATTATGTTTTCAATTCTGTTTATATTTATCATATTTCCTGTATTTGGTTATGTCCTAAACGGATGTGCCTACGTCTCGGAACGATGGATATGGGGCTTTATTATGCTGGTTTCCTATATTCTGGTTACGATGTGGCAGGATTTGTTTTCTATATCGCGCCGGGAATATGGAATCTTATTGCTGTTATCCGGTATTTATCTGACATTCTGTATCGTTTTGAGACAATCGGTGAATAAAAATACGTTCTTTTCCATGGCGCTTGTTTTTGCCGGTCTGAATATACTGGTATTTTTCGGCCAGGGGAAGTCTGAAAGAAGAGTGGGTGAATGCTTGCTGTGCGGGATTTTGCTGGCAGGGATCATAGGGAATGGGTATTTTGAGTATTCCATGTTTGAGGGCAATTATACAGAACAGTACATGGACAAAGACGGGATTGCTGAAGCGCAGACCGGCGCCATTGACAAAGCGGTGATGGCAATCGGAGATTTTGAAACCTTTTACAGATATTGCAATGGCATAGATGAAATTACCCAGCGGAATTCCGCGCTGTTGAGCGGCCTGTCCAGTGTGCAGAGTTACTGGAGTCTTTCGGATGGAAACGAGTTTGAGTTTATGACAGCTATGGCGATGATAGAAGATACGACGTTTTATTACGAAAAGCTGGATAACAGAACGATTATCAATTCGCTGTCGGGTATCAAATATTATTTTATGAGCCAGGGCCATGACGAAAATCCATATGAAATTCCTTACGGGTATGAAGAAATGGATCCGATTTCGCCTGAAATCAATGATGTTTATGATATTTATCAAAATCAAGTTGCAATGCCGTTGGGATATACATATGATTCGTATATCACGCCGGCAACATTTGACAGCCTTTCTCAATTGGAACGGCAGGAAGGGATTTTGCAGGGGATTCGCCTGGAAACAACGCCGGAAATGTGCAGGGAAGCAGAGCTTATATCTACTGTGCGGGCAGTGCCATATACAGTGGAATGCGATAGTGACTCGGTTACCTTTGACGGAAATGAATTTATTGTGACCCAGGACGGCGCCAGTGTCACATTCACGTTTGAAGGAATCGAAAATGCGGAGACGTATGTATACCTGGAAGGATTAAAATTTACCGCCGCCAGGGCGATTGATTTGTATAACGATGACCTTTCGATTGATCCTCTTGAGCGTTACACGGAAGATGACTGGAACCGGCTGTCCCCTATGGTGAAAAACCGTGAAAAAGCCAATGCCAGATACTGGCTGCCTGCGGGAGAAATTACGATAAAGATGAAACTGAAAAATTCGGATGGATCTCAAAAAGTCGCTAAACGACTGCATTACTATACGCCGACACACAGTAATAATACAGGACGCCACGATTTCCTTGCCAATCTGGGATACGATGAATTGCCTAAGCAGTCTATCACGATGTCATTTTCCCATATCGGCACATACCATATGGACACAATCCAGGTACTGTGTCAGCCCATGGATCACTACATTGAGCAGATCAGCGCGTTGCGCAAGGATGTATTGCAGGAGATAGACATGCATTACAATCCGGAGATCGGGGAAGTATCCGCAACCGGTCTGATAACCGGCCGGATTACGCTGGACGAGCCCAAAATTCTCTGTCTGACGATTCCCTATTCCACAGGCTGGAAAGCCTGGGTGGATGGAGAACCCAGACCACTGATGCGGGGAAATATTATGTTTACTGCGCTGGAACTGGAACCGGGTGCCCATGACATCCGTCTGGAATACTGTACACCGGGACTGCTGGCCGGGACAGCGATTTCAGCAGGGGGCGTCTTGCTGTTGGCCGCCGATTCTGTCATAAAAGCGCTGAATAAACGGAAACAGAAAACAAAAGTATTGTCATAATTTTAAATCAGGAGATACAAAATGCCGGACAAAGATTTTTTTTCATTTTATAAACATAAAAAAGTACTGATTACAGGGCACACAGGTTTTAAAGGAAGCTGGCTGTGTGCGCTGCTCAGACAGGCGGGCGCAGAGGTTACGGGGTATGCACTGGAAGCGCCAAAAGGGCCTGCTCTGTTTCAGTTGTGTCATATAGAGGATGGTATTCATTCTGTCATCGGTGATGTGCGTGATCTGGAGCAGCTTCGGGACGTATTTCGGCAGTTCCGGCCTGAAATTGTGATCCATCTGGCTGCGCAGCCAATTGTCCGTGCATCCTATGTCAATCCGGTGTACACTTATGATGTGAATGTCATGGGAACGGTCAATGTCCTGGAATGTGTGCGTCTCACGGACAGTGTTCGCTCTTTTGTAAATGTTACAACAGATAAGGTCTATAAAAACAGAGAGTGGGAATGGGGGTATCGGGAAGAGGAAGAACTGAACGGATATGATCCCTATTCTAATTCCAAATCCTGCTCGGAATTGGTAACGGACAGCTACCAACATGCCTTTTTTTCGGCTGCGGATACAAATGGGCACAGTCCGGCAGTTTCAACGGCCCGGGCAGGTAATGTGATCGGTGGCGGCGACTTTGGGGCTGACAGGATTATTCCGGACTGTGTCCGTGCCATGGAGAAGGGGGAATCCATCATTGTCCGGAATCCATACTCCACCAGGCCATACCAGCATGTACTGGAACCGCTGGCGGTATACCTGATGATTGCGGCGTCGCAATATGAGGATAAACGCTGTGCAGGGAGTTATAATGTGGGGCCGGATGAGTCAGACTGTTATACGACAGGGGCGTTGGCGGATCTGTTCTGCAAAACGTGGCAACAGTATACCGGGCAAAAGGTTCAATGGATCAACCGGCATGACGGAGGTCCTCATGAAGCCAATTTTCTCAAGCTGGACTGTTCCAGACTCAAACGGGTTTTTGGATGGAAACCGGTGTGGAATCTGGAGCAGGCATTGAACCGGATTGTGGAGTGGTCTGTTTGTTATTTACAGGGAAATGATATCAGGGCGTGTATGGACAGGCAGATTGAGGAATTTCTGAAGGACTGGTATGGTGGCAGGGCACAGAGAGTTTGATAATTATCCTGGCTGCTGTGACGGGGATGTATATGGAAGCGGGAGGCTGAAATGAAAGTGGTGATTCTGGCAGGCGGACTGCCCAGTACGATTGCGGAGGACAAACAGGGTTTGCCCAAGCCTATGGTGGAGATCGGGGAGAACCCCATTCTCTGGCATATTATGAAAAGTTATGCGCATTATGGTTTTCATGAATTTATCATATGCGCCGGATACAGAAAAGAACTGATCAAAGATTATTTTAATGATTTTTATATTTATCAGTCGGATATAACGGTGGATCTCAAAAACAATACAATTGAAATCCACCGGAAGATTACGGAAGACTGGAAGGTGACGGTGGTGGATACGGGATTATATGCCTCCACCGGACAGCGGGTGAGTCTGATTCAGAAATATATAGACGGAGATGAATTTATTGTCAATTTCGGGGACTGTCTTTCAAATATCAATGTGAGGGATTTGCTGGAGGCCTACAGGAAAAACGGAAAGCTGGCCACAGTGGCGCTGGCACATCCGGCAGGGCGTAACAAAATTCTGGATATTGACGAGGAAGGCAATTATCTGGGATTGTACAAGCATGATTCCGAGGAAAACCATGCATGGGTCAATGCGGGGGCTTATATATTTCACAGACAGGTATTTCACTATCTGATGGGAAACTATCAGCTTGAGAAGCAGCTTCTGGAAGTGCTGGCTGAAAAGCGGCAGATTGCCACCTATAAACACAGAGGATTCTGGTCCCCCATTGAAACAAAACGGGATAAAGAACAGATGGAAAATCTTTGGAACGCAGGCATGGCGCCATGGAAAGTATGGTAGAGGTGGATATATGAAAACGGTAATACTGGCAGGCGGCATGGGCACCAGGCTCAGTGAGGAAACGCAGCTCCGCCCCAAACCGATGATAGAAATCGGGAACAGGCCGATTCTCTGGCATATTATGAGCACATACTCCCATTATGGGATGGATGAGTTTATCATTTGCTGCGGGTATAAAGGGCATATGATCAAGGATTACTTTGTCCACTACTATATGTATCAGTCCGATGTCACATTTTCCGTAAAAGACAGAGTCAGGACGGAGCATAAAAATACGGCGGAGCAGTGGAAAGTTACACTGGCGGACACAGGCCTGCATACCCTGACCGCAGGGAGGATACTGAAAATCCGGAAATATCTGGAAGGGGAGGATACCTTTCTGCTGACCTATGGGGATGGTGTTGCAGATGTGGATATCCGTGAACTGCTGGCATTTCACAACAGCCATGGAAAAATTGCCACCATATCCACCACACAGCCGGAAGGCCGGTTCGGCGCCATTAAAATCAGTGCAGAGGGACAGGTGGAGAGTTTTAAGGAGAAGGCAAGACGGGATCAGTCCTGGGTAAATATCGGCTATATGGTTTTTCACAGGAAAGTGTTTGACTACCTGGGAGACGGCAGTGAAATGCTGGAGGCCACTCCCTTTGAACGGCTGGCGGCGGACGGGGAAATGATGGCTTACCGGCATCCGGGTTTTTGGTCGCCTATGGACACCATACGGGACAGAGCCTATCTGGAAGGGTTATGGGAGAAGGGCCAGGCTCCCTGGAATCGGACAGATCGCCACGGCGAGCAGTCAGGAAAGGAATCAGGATGAAAGGTGAAATGAAAAAAGTTGTTATGACCGGCCCCACAGGTTCTATTGGTATTGCATTGATTCAGCAATGTATTGCACAGGGAATCAGGGTTCTGGCGATTGTCAGGCCTCATTCCAAAAGAACGGACCGGATTCCCCGATCACCGCTTGTACAGGTATTGGCATGCAGTCTGGATACACTGTGTGACCTTGATGAGAAAGCACTGGAACGTGCGGGGATAGAATCTTTTGATTATGATGTCTGTTATCATTTTGCATGGGCGGCTACAATCGGCTCTGGCAGAAACGATATGAAGCTGCAGACTGCCAATATCGGATATGCGCTGGATGCGGTGGCGCTGGCTGCCCGTCTGGGCTGCCATACCTTTGTGGGAGCCGGTTCCCAGGCGGAATATGGGCGATGGGAAGAAAAGTTGTCGGAATATACCCCCACATTTCCGGAGAGCGGGTATGGCATGGCAAAACTGTGTGCAGGCGCCATGACCAGGCTGGAATGCAGCCGTCTGGGGATGCGCCATGTGTGGGCACGTATATTGAGTGTATACGGGCCTGGAGACGGAGAACAGACAATGATCAGTACGGTGATCCGTAAATTGCTGGCAGGGGAAATCCCTGCCCTGACAGCAGGGATTCAACAGTGGGATTACCTCCATTGCGCAGATGCAGCAAAAGCAATGTATCTTCTGGGTGAAAAGGGCAGAGACGGCAGCATATATTGTGTCGGAAGCGGAAATGCCAGGCCGTTGCGGGAATATATTGAGATTTTGCGGGATTGTATCAATCCGGCCCTGGCGCTGGATTTTGGAGCGGTGGCCTATGGGCCGCAGCAGATTATGTATTTGTGCGCGGATATTGAAAAACTGACAAGGGATACGGGATTTATACCAGAGGTGGATTTTGAAGATGGGATTCGGGAGACGATTGGGTGGATGAGAACACAGGAACTGTAACAGGTGTTTGTCTGTGTACAGAAATACTGCCAGTACTCTGTTATAGGTTATTCTGTTATAGATGATTCTGTTATATGTTATTCTGTTGGCGACTGCCAATCTCTGAGACTGTCAGGTGATTGGCAGTTTTTGGTTCATGACAAAAGAAAGTTTGCAGAGTGTGCTTTTTATTGTTTATGACAAAAGAAAGTTTGTGGAGTATCTTTCTGATGCTTATGATAAAAGAACGTTTTAGCGTATACTTTCTTTTGCTACAGGAGATAAGATTTTCACAAAATATACGCCAGGAAGCAGATGATTACAGCTATAGTGAATATATTGTCAGGACATGTCCAACAGTGAGGAATAACTCATGTTTTAATGCAGTATGGAAGGATTGACGATGAGGAAAGTGAGTTTTAAAATATAGTAGGGTGAATTGGAATGAACCGAATGGTGATTGCATTAGGCGAGGCTGTACGTACAACAAGAAAAAACAAGAATCTGTCTCAGGAAGCGTTGGCTGAAAAAGTCGGCGTCTGTAAAAGAACCATTATAGACATAGAAAAGAACAGCGGAAATCCCAAATTTGAAATACTGTGTACACTGGTCAGGGAGCTGGATCTGCCCCTTTATCAGATTTTTTATCCTGAGGTAACGGAGAATTATGAGATTAAAAATGTGCTGATCCGGGAACTGGATAACTGTTCGGAGTATGAGATGAGAATTATTTTGTCACTTGTCAGAAGTCTGCGTTATACATTGAAAAACGAAGAAACAGTTTATTTCGGTGAGTAATGAGCCAAGTGCCGTGCTTGCACGGGCATTTGGCGAATGCCGCGAGGGTCAAATAGGATGATAAAGGAGGCCCCTCTATGAAATGGCTGCATCTGTCAGATCTGCACTACAATCCCCAAAATGATGGAAGAAGCACACACCAGCTGCGTGAAAAACTATTAAAATATTTGCAGGAAGCGCACATAACCGCCGATCATCTTTTTTTAACCGGCGATTATCGTCATGCAAAATATCAGAGAGAGAATGAGGCAGATGCTGCGAAAGCATCTGCTGAATTTATTTTGCAGATAGCCGGTGCGGCAAAGATCTTACCGGAAGGTATCCATATCATACCCGGCAATCACGACTTATCCCGCCTGCCGGAAACCGGGGCCCTGGATCAAATCAAACAGAAGTATGATGCACACAACGGAAGGCTGGGACAGGCAGATGCTGCATTGCTGCTGGGGCGTTTTACATTTTTCCGTCTGCTGATGCAGGAACTGGGGAGGAGAGGGGTGAAGCCTGTATGGCCTGATACCATGCTTCCCCTGCATGTTGGACGCAGTTTTGAGTCCTTTCATTTGCTCTGTCTGAACACAGGAATTTTCTGTAATTCTGACAGGGACCGTGGAGAATTGATCATCGGCAATTACGAACTGTACCGGGCATTGGAAGAGATGAAGCAAGCGGATTCCGGCCGTCCCATCATTGTATTGGGGCATCATGGGCTGGATAATTTCCGGGAAGATGAGCGAAAAGCGGTTGAAACGTTGTTTGCAGAGTATCCGGTCAGGCTGTATCTTTGCGGTGACGCCCATATGCCCTGGAAACGGCGTACCAATGGGTTTATGGAAATTACCATGGGATGTCTGGTACAGGAAAAATATACGAGAACCGTTTTTTCGGCAGGCGCATTACGGGGAAGTGACTTTTCCATTGAGGCGCACAGTTGGGATGCGGACGAAGGGGAGTGGGGCGAATACACGCAGTTTAATAAAAAACTCAGAAAATGGCCTTTATATAGGCATACACCCGTACATAGAAAAGCAGAAACCGTAACAAAAGAGCGCCCGGTTTCCGCCTCTCCCCATTTTATCGGACGTGAGGAGACTGTAAGGGAACTTGAAAGCCGTCTTTTCAGTAAAACGGGTGTTGTTTTTCTGTATGGAATCGGCGGCATAGGAAAGACAGAAATATGCCGCGAATTATACGAACAATATGCATCTGATGCAGGGGATGGCGGCATTCGGTATCTGGGCTGGATTACATACCGGGAAACATTGAAAAATTCTTTCTTTGACCAGTTTTCCGGGCTTGCGGCGGATGATCCGGATGCATATTGGGACAGGGCGCGGCAGAAAATTGCGGAAATGGGAGATGCGTTGCTGCTGTTTCTGGATAATGCCAATCAAATGACTCCCCAGGAGGTAGCTGCACTGGACAGGCTGGGATGTCATGTATTGATTACCGCACGTGGGAAAAGGGACACGGTGCAAAATATGGAAACGGATTCCCTGAAACCTGAAGCATGCCGCAGGCTGTATCGTTTATACAGTGAGGATGACCATACAGGGGATGAAATCATAGATCAGATTGTATCTCTTGCCGCCGGGCATACACTGTCCATAGAGCTTTTGGCAAAGACGCAGTATGCCGCCGGTATGGACGCCTGTGAACTGCTCTGTATGATAGAGAAATCCGGATTTGATTTATCGGATCTTATGGAAGAAATCTGCTATCTGCATGATCCGGAATCGGAAAAGGGAGAATGGAACAGCCGGTTTATAGAGCATATGGCCAGAATATTTGATCTGTCGGAGGTAAGCACCTTGCCGGAAGAACTGAGAATTGTGCAACTCTTTTCCCTGCTTGCATCCAATACACCGGTTCCTGTGAAAACGGTCAGAAAGTGGCTGGATCTGAAATCCCTCAATGCCATGAATTCTGTAATCCGGAAGGGCTGGTTGAATAAATATGTATGGCAGGGTACACAATTCCTTGTGATGCATCCGGTTATATCGTCGGTGATCCGGTACGCGGCCATGCCGGATGAGGCAATGGCAGGAGAACTGGCAGAACGGATTGGGGATGATCTGAAGATTGACGAGGCAGAGGGATTTACACGCCAGGCGGATAAACTGCCGCATGCATCGGCACTGGCAGAGAAAATGGATTTCTGTGATATGCGCTTTGCCCGTATGCTGAGCAAAGCCGCATTGCTGTATGATTATCAGGGAATGTGTGATACGGGAATCCGCCTGGCTCAGAGAGCACTGGAAATGATGGAGACAGTACTGGGAAAAGAAGATTGGGAAATCGGAGTTGTATTGACGAATATTGCCTATGCCAGAT
>ERZ778518.1469-NODE-1469-length-15828-cov-3.930895_pt1 | contig 15828 bp, 11 predicted proteins | sample MGYA00510340_ERZ778518 | MGnify/ENA primary metagenome ERZ778518 (study PRJEB29527, sample SAMN07138967) | mouse gut metagenome | material: feces | host: mouse | place: China:Nanjing | collected 2016-01-25 ...
GACTTCATACCCCTCGAGCACGTAATCTTTTACGCCGGTCAGAAAAAGGATGGCCGCCTTCGCATCCATCTCCCGGATCTTTCTCGCCAGTTCCATGCCGTTCATTTTCCCCATTTGGATATCGAGAAAATAAATTTCATAGGGAAAATACCCGTCAAACGAAAACATCAGCTGCTCGGCGCTGATATACCCGGACGTTTCACACGGGATTCCTTTTTTCTTTGCCCACCGTGCCACCAGGGAAAGGATGTAATCCCGCTGCGTGTCATCATCCTCACAAACGGCAATCCTCAGACGCTCCTTCATCCTGCCTGCCCTCCGAAGTTTTTTCTCCATCTTCCACGTTATATCCGCGTAACATTGTTCAGTCTTTATATAACGCATAATAATCCGCTTCCATATTCGAAGCACTTCTCTCGTAAAATTTCTTCGCGTCATCTAACGCGCGGTTATAAATATATTTTGCCAGATTATCCTGAAAGAAATCAAAAACCGTTTCCCGGCCGATGATGCCAAGATCCAGTTCAAATTCCTCGTTGAAAAAATAGGCGATCTCTTCCAGCATCTGGTCTTTTTGTTCCTTACTCAGCGAATCCATTAACATTTCCACGGCCCTCCCTGCATGTAAAATAGATGATCTGGTACTCCCGCGCGATCTCGCGCAGAAACCGCAGACTACCTTCTGTTTTTCTATCGTCCAGATTGACAAATGGGTCGTCAAATATCAAAAATGGCTTTTCCCCCGGATACATCGCGTCGACAAACGCCATCCGCAGACAGATCCCCATCATATCCTGATACCCCGTACTGAACAGTCCGATCTTCCGCGGCATTCCCTGCTCCGTCACAGCGAGTTCCAGATTCGCGTCGAGTTCATACGGATCCGCCGCCGTTCCGGTCAGGATGGCAAAATACTTATCGAATCCTTCCTTCAGCGGTTTTGTATACTTCGCGGTAAGCGCAGCCTTCGCCTGTTCCAGATAATGCCCCGTCTGTTTCAAAATATCCCGCTTCTTTCTATTCTGCAAAAACTGCTCCCGTAATTGTGCTAACTGCCCTTCGGACTCCGCGATCGCATCCCTTTTTTCCTGCAGCTGTTCCAACTGACGGTCATATGCCATCTGGTTCCTCTGGATCCCCTCCAGTTCTTCGGAAATGAGCCGCAGGCGGTTTTGGATCTCCGTGAGGGACTCATTCTCATTAACCCTGTAGGCATTCGCCTCACTGGCATTTTCTCTGCTGGCATCCGCCCCACTGTCATTCAACTCGCTGGCATTCGCTCCGCCGGCATTCCTCACCGCTTCTAAATTCTCGATCCCATCTGCAAATTGATCTTTCGCCTCTACCGCCTTTTTATATTCTTCACCGGCATGAAGATAGTCGCGCAACGCCTCTTTTACCGTCTGCAGCTGCAGTCGAAGGTCCGGCTCTGCCTCCATCCCCAGGCCGGACAAAAAAGCGCGTACCGCTCCGGCTCCTTCCTGATAAGAACGGGATGCCGCCTCATACTTTCTCCGCTTTTCTCCTAACTGCTCATACCGGGCCAGCGTGCCTTCGAGCGTGCGGAGCGCATTTCCGTACGCGTACAGATCCGCTTCTTCCCCGCCCCTCCCCGACATATCATATGTTTCTAAAAACGCCCGGACTTCTTCTGCCACCTGGGCCACATACGGCGGGTTCTTTTTTCTTACGAAGCCCATCACAGCTGCCGCCGCACCGGCGAGCAGACAGATGAGACCCGCAGCCAGCATGACAAAGCACAAAGCAGCCCCGGCAGCGGCCAGCACCGCGCCCGCAGCCAAAAACAGCTTATTTCCCGTCGGTTTCGCCGCCTGCGCCTCACCGATCTTCCGATGATATTCTTCTATTTCATGCAGTCCCGGCACACCGGATGTAAACGTACGCTCCAGTGATTTCCACTCACGCTCTTCCTCGTCGTCAAATTGATAGATCTCCCGTTCTTTCTCCACACCGACGAGCTGGTCCGCAGCCTGCAGGCACCTGTCAATCTCCTCCACCGCCGGGATACGTCCCGGAAAAAACGCCCGTTTCTGCTGCCATACACGCTTTTTACCGGATACTGTCTCACACAGATGCCGGTACTCGTTATGTTGGACCGCCAGATCTTTCTTCTCACTTGCCGCCTTCAGACGGTTTGAAAGAACGGCCTGCTCCTCTTTTCGCTCCGCACAGGAACGGCGAAGTGACTCTTTCAAACGAACAAGTTCCTCCATCGAGGCATCAAGCGCCTCCCCGTTTTTGATCTCCTGTTCATACTGGGCGATCTGCCCTTTCTGTTTGTACAACAGCCCGGTCTTTCTCGTTTCTGACAACGCGTTCAGCCGATCCGTGATCTTCTTTTCCGCCATCTCGTAATGGTTCAGGTCGTCGGTGTGCTCCGTCAGATTCCCGATCTTCGCGCCGATCGAATCGGTCGCCGCCGTCCCGCATCCCAGCTGGGAAATGTATATGCTGCGCGAAAAGGAAGCGCTGTCGATCTGGAACAGTTCTTCCCCGATGCGCTCCGAAAAATCATCGCTCTCAAGCAGTGTATCCGCATCGCGCAGGACAAATTCATCCTGATTTTCTTTCGCGCCGAATACCCGGGACATCAAATAAGTCGATCCGCCCGCCTCAAACGTGATCTGCCCGCCGTAAACGCCGCCCTGCCACGGCTTGTAACGCTTGCGCTCATTGTCGATCTCACTGCGCTTCCCGGCATTGTCAAACCCAAAAAACATGACTTTAATAAAGGCCGCAAGCGTACTTTTCCCCCAACCGTTTTCCTCACAGAACAACTGGATCCCAGACGGATCCGTAAAAGAAACCGTAAGGTCACTCAGTTTTCCAAAATTTTCCACATGACATGTGACCAACCGCATCCGTTACGCCTCCTCGCCGGCCAGAATATGTATCCCACAGCGGATAATGTCCGCCTTTTCTTCCTCACCCAGCTTTTCATCATTCATGACCATACGCACAAATTCCCCTTTGAGCGACGCGTCCAGTGCAAAGCTGTGATAATCTACATGCAGTTTTGTTTCATCTACTATTTTCAGGAAATAAAATCGATGTTCGAATTGCTTCAATAAATAATCCAGATCTTTTTCACATTCCACATCTACTTCACCGGTCAGCACGATCTTCATCAGGGACGTTTCCGGGTAGGAATGCTGAGAAAGCGCCTCCTCGATGCGGCGCGCGATCTCTGCCGTCGCCGCGCACGATGTGACATCAATGTCCAGCGAAAAAATATGGCGGTACGCAGCCGGCACAAATGTCCGCTTCCATGTCTGCTGCGCATCCCCGATGTCGAGCCGGACAAATCCGTGTTCCCCGCACTCGTCAAAACCGCGCCCCTCCAGACATCCGGGATAGCAGTAAAACCCTCTCGCGTCAAGCGCCTCTTCCCGGTACGAGTGGATATGTCCCAGCGCCAGATAGTCGATCCCCTTATGTTTCAATTCCCGGATATGGATGATTTCGGCCTTATCCCCGGCCGCGTGTTCCGAGATCTGCCCATGCAGCATCACGATGTTGAAACAGTCGGGATCCAATACGAGTGAGTCGGAAACCGTTCCGGCATTGTCCCGGTTTAAGCGCACGCCGCTGACCGTAACCGGCCAGCCGGCGCTCCCCTCAAAGCGGAAACTTGTCCACGTACTGCCAAATACTTTTAAATTGTCCGGCTGTTCCTCCTGCCCGTCCAAAAAAGCATCTTCTTCGTGATTTCCCGGCAGATAGAAAAAAAGAATGTGCGGATGCTCTACAATGGCCTGCCAAACCGTTTGGAACGCCGCTTTCGTGATCCGTTTTTTATCGAACAGATCCCCGGATATCAGTATGGCGCGGACGTCATTGTCCGCGGCATACTGGATCATACGGTGAAACGTCAAGAGCAGTTCCCGTTTGCGTTCCCTCGCCTTTTCACTCGTAAGATTGGACGTCATATTCGAATCCAGGTGCAGATCCGCACAGTGTATGATCTTCATGTTCATTTCCCTTTGCTCTGCGTTCTTTAGAAATCAAATTCCTTGTGCACGGCGTTCATCGCCTTATCCGTCTCCGCGCGGTCGATCAGGACCGTAACGCGGATTTCCGACGTCGAGATCTGCTGGATATTGACATTCGCGTCATAAAGCGCCTCAAACATCCTGGCCGCTACGCCCGGGTTCGTCTGCATACCGGCGCCGACCACCGATACTTTTGCCACGTTCTTTTTCACCTTGACATCCTGGCATTTCAGGCTGCCGCTGCGGTGGCGCTCCACGGTTTCCACCGCCACATCCGCCATATCTTCCGTTACGGTAAAGCTGATATCCTTCGTATTGTCGCGTCCGATCGACTGAAGGATCATATCTACGTTTACGTTATGGTTCGCAAGATGACGGAACAGCTTAAAGGCCACTCCCGGCTGATCCTCCAATCCGACTACCGCGATCCTCACTACATTTTTATCACATGCCACTCCGCTTACAAGCATTTTTTCCATCTTAACTTCCTCCTTAACCATAGTACCTTCCGACGTGTTCAGGCTGGAGCGAACGACCAGCCGTACCCCGTATTTTTTCGCCATTTCCACCGAGCGGTTGTGCAGAACTCCCGCGCCGAGGCTCGCCAGTTCCAGCATCTCGTCATACGTGATCTCATCCAGTTTCTTTGCGTCTTTTACAATGCGCGGATCGGCCGTAAATACGCCGTCCACATCCGTGTAGATCTCACACGCATCCGCATGGAGGGAGGCTGCCAGCGCAACGGCTGTCGTGTCAGACCCGCCTCGTCCGAGCGTCGTGTAATCGTCGTAGCGGTTGATTCCCTGAAACCCTGTGACGATCACGATCTTTCGCTGCTCCAGTTCGTGTTCGATGCGCTCTTTGTCGATCTTTTTCAGCCTGGCGTTCCCGGAAACCGACGTCGTGTGCATCGCCACCTGAAACGCATTTAACGAGATCGCCGGAACACCGAGAGAGTGCATCGCCATCGCCATGAGCGCCACCGATGTCTGCTCCCCTGTCGTCAAAAGCATATCCAGTTCTCGTTTCGATGCGTTCGGGTTAATATCATTCGCCATATCCAAAAGAACATCTGTCTGTTTCCCCATCGCGGAAAGTACGACTACAACGTCATTCCCTTTTTTATAATCTTCAATACAGCGGTTCGCCACATTAAAAATACGCTCTTTGTTTGCGACCGACGTCCCGCCGAATTTTTTCACAACTAACATGTCTACCTCTCATTCCGGCGCCCCATCAGACGCCATCGTTTTATTTCAAAAATTCCCGGATCAGCGTATAACCTTCGTCAAGGTAATGCCCGCTCTCCTTCGCTTCCTTCTCATTATAATCCCATTCGTGATCCTGCTCTGCCGCGCTGTCGTACCGCATATAGGGAACCGGATCACTCGAATGCGTCCTCGTCCGGATCGGTGTGGGATGGTCCGGCATCACGAGCAGGCGGAAGTCCTCTCCACTCTTTTTCATCTGCTCATATACAGGGCCGATCACCCTGCCGTCAAGGTACTCGATCGCCTTTACTTTCCTCTCGACGCTTCCCTGATGACCCATTTCATCCGGCGCCTCGACGTGGATATAAACGAAATCACTGCCGTTTTCCATCACCGCTTTCACGGCCGCCGACGCCTTTCCTTCATAATTTGTCTCAAGCGTTCCGTCCGCGCCCTCGACTTCTATATTTGTCATAGCGGCTCCGACCGCGATTCCTTTCAAAAGGTCTACGGCGGAGATCATCGCGCCCTTCTTCCCGAATTTGCCCTCGAACGAGTCTAGCGCCGGTTTCGTCCCCGCGCCCCAGAACCAGATCGAATTTGCCTTGTTCAGTCCTTTTCTTGCCCGCTCCTCATTTAACGGATGATGGTTCAGTATGTCGTAACTGCGTTTCATCTTCTCACGAAGGATCTCATCATCTGGCAGATACTCTCCGATCACCTTCCCTAAAATATCGTGGGGCGGCGTCAGTTCCACCACGTCCCCCTCTTTCCAGATCGTACAATGGCGGTAGCTCGTTCCGAGATAGAACCGGTACACATCATCTTCCAGCACGTCCCTGACGGCGTCCAAAAGTACCGCCGCATCCTCAGTCGAGATCTCGCTGCTGCTGTGATCCACGATCGTCTTCTCTTCATACGGCAGGGAATCATCCGAAACCGTGACGAGATTACAGCGGATCGCAATATCTTTTTCCTCCATATCCACGCCGATGCTGAGCGCTTCGAGCGGGGATCGCCCCGTGTAGTACTGCTTCGGGTTGTAGCCGAGAACGGCGAGATTCGCCGTATCACTCCCCGGCTTCATGCCGTCCGGGATCGTCTTCGCCAGCCCGATCTCTGACTTTTTCGATATCTCATCCATCCAGGGCGTTTTCGCATAGGCAAGCGGCGTCTTTCCTCCCAGCTGTTCCAGCGGTTCATCCGCCATGCCATCGCCCAAAACAATGATATATTTCATCGGAACCAAATCCTTTCTTTTTTCCTATTCGTCTCCCATCACACGAATCCGCGTGATCAGCTGCGCGAACGCTTCCGCCTTCTTCGCAAATTCCTTCTCTTTCATACCAGACGTAATAAATCCGCACTCCCCGTCTACGCCGGCGTCGATCATCTGCACCTCGCCAAACACATCCTGAATCTTCTGTTTTTCGGACTCATCAACGCGGACAAAAAACCGGGTTTCCATCTCTTCGACCGACGAAATCTCCAGTTTCTCGGAACTCCATGTGATCGGCACCTGATCACCCTGATGCTTCACGGCTGCCACGACATCTGCCACAACCGCGCTCGCCGTCGGAAGTTTGCCGGCTCCGGCCCCGTAAAACATCACATCTCCGAGCATGTTGCCCTTTACGGAAATGCCATTGAACACGCCGTTTACGCTGTACAACGGATGTCCGCTCCCGATCATCTGCGGCGCAACCATCGCATACACGCTGCTTCCCACTTTTTTACTCATTCCAAATATCTTGATCGCCAGACCCGCTTGTTTCGCGTATTTAAAATCGCTGGCCGTTATTTTCGTGATCCCCTCGGTGTAAATATCCTCATAATCTACCTGTTTTCCGTACGCGAGGGATGTCAGGATCGCAATCTTGCGGCAGGCGTCGTATCCTTCGACATCCGCCGTCGGATCCTTCTCCGCATAGCCGAGTTGCTGCGCCTCTTTCAGTACATCCTCAAAATCGGCTCCCTCGTCTGCCATTTTCGAAAGGATAAAGTTCGTCGTTCCATTGAGGATCCCGTTGATCTGCTCGATCTCATCGGCCGTAATGCACTGGTTCAATGGCCGTATGATCGGGATGCCGCCGCCCACACTCGCCTCAAAGAAGAAATTGACCTGTTTGTCTTCTGCGATCTGGATCAGCTCGGCGCCGTGTGCCGCCACCAGTTCCTTGTTTGACGTGCAGACGCTTTTTCCATTCAGAAGAGCCGTCTTCACAAAATCATACGCCGGCTTCGTGCCGCCCATCGTCTCAACAATGACCCCGATCTCCTCATCTTCCGCGATCACGGAATAATCGTGGACTAATATATCCTGCACCGGATCGCCTGGAAATTCCCTTAAATCCAAAACATATTTTACTTCGATCTTTTCCCCGGCACGTTTTTCAATGCTGGCGGCATTTTTTTCCACCACCTCGACGACGCCGGAACCGATCGTTCCATAACCTAATACTGCAATTTTCATAAAACACCAAACCTTTCTATTCCTCTTCTTCCTCTTCCTGTTCTTCGTTTTCCTGCTTTTCCTTTTCCTGTTTTTCCTTTATTTCAGAAAAATCAATGGTCCTGAGCCACTCCTCCTGCTTCTTTGTCAAAAGCGCATCCGGCTTCACGACGACGATCAGTTCCTGATCCATCCGCACGACAAAATCCACAAAGTCGGTATCCTCTGATGTAGCGATCTTGGGGAATGACTGCACATTATCCCCCTCCGCCCGGAATACCTTGCCAACTCCGTCCACGACACAGGCGATGATGCCCGCCCCCGTGCGGAACAACAGTATCTTCTTGCGCTCTACCGATGCACCTGCTCCCAGTTTTGCGTGGATGTCCAAAACCGGAAAGATCTCTCCCCGGATCTCTACCGTCCCGAGTATCCCCTCCGGTGCCTCTGGAAGCGGACTCGCATCCTGATAACTTTCGAGACTCTGCATCCCGCTGATCTCCACTCCGTATTTCTTTCCGTTCAGAAAAAAGACAATGATCTCTTTCACTCGAAAACACCTCCGTACATCTATGCTGCGTTAGCTATTGATCCATTTCAGGTAGCCGTTGATAAATGTATCCAGTTCCCCGTCGAGCACCGCGCCTACATTTCCAGACTCCACATTCGTCCGATGGTCTTTCACCATCGTATACGGCTGCATGACATAAGACCGGATCTGATTGCCCCAGCCGATCTCCTTCTGCTCCCCGCGTATGTCCGATTCCTTTTCCAGGTTTTCCTGCTGTTTGAGCAGGAACAGCTTGGCTTTTAACATCTGCATCGCCTTGTCTTTATTCATATGCTGGGAGCGCTCATTTTGACACTGGACGACGATGCCGGTCGGAAAATGGGTGATACGGATGGCCGAGGACGTTTTATTGATATGCTGTCCACCGGCGCCGCTCGAACGGTACGTATCGATACGGATGTCATCGTCGGCAATTTCGATATCCACATCCTGCTCGATGTCCGGCATGACATCACACGACACAAACGATGTCTGCCGCTTGCCCGCCGCGTTGAACGGCGAGATCCGCACGAGACGGTGTACGCCGTGCTCACTTTTCAGATAACCGTACGCGTTCAGGCCGTTGATCTGCAGCGTCACCGATTTGAGTCCCGCCTCATCGCCGTCAAGGAAGTCGAGCATCTCCACCGAGTACCCTTTTTTCTCGGCCCAGCGCTGGTACATGCGGCAGAGCATGCTCGCCCAGTCACAACTCTCTGTGCCGCCGGCTCCGGCGTGGAGCGTCAGGATGGCGTTACTGTCGTCATACTCTCCTTTGAGCATCGTCGTGATCCTGAGATCTTCGAATTCCTGTATAAATTCGCTTAATTCCTGCCCCGTTTCCGCGACAAGCTCCTCGTCTTCCTCCTCGTACGCCATCTCGATCAGCGTCATGATGTCTTCGTACTTGCCGCTCAATCCGTCCGCACGGCCCACGATGTCCTTCAGTTCCTTGACCTCTTTCATCGACTGGCTCGCCTTTTCCGCGTCATCCCAAAAATCAGGGGCCTCCATATTCTTTTCCAATTCTTCGATCCGGAACCGCTTATCCCCGAGGTTCAGGGAATCCCTCACTTCACGGAGCGGTTCCTCATACGAAGCAAGTTCCGTTTTATAATTATCCAGTTCAACCATGAGTTTCCTCCTGCTTCCAAACTTCCCGACAAACAATACTTGAATTAGTGGCGAATGTCTCCTACGGAGACAGTAGAATCCGCTTTGCGGATTCTACCAGTGTGAATAGGCGGCTTGCCGCCGTAGAGTTCCTTAGCTTTCGTTTTTTGAAAGCTTAGTAACTCTATTCACACTTTTCACACTCTTAGCGACCACAGCAATATTTGTATTTCTTCCCAGACCCGCACGGACAAAGCGCGTTCCTGCTCACTTTATCCGACTTCCTCACCACCGGGGCGTTTGCCGAATCGTCCTTATTCGTTCCGGTCTCTTTCGCCACCTGCTCGCGCTCTACCTTCTGCTCAATCCTTACGTGCATCAGCGCCTTTACGGTTTCTTCCCGGATGGACTCCGTCATTTCCGCGAACATATCATAACTCTGGAAGCGGTACTCCGTGACCGGATCCCTCTGTCCATACGCCTGCAGGCCGATTCCCTGACGCAGCTGGTCCATATCGTCGATATGGTTCATCCAGTGCTGGTCTGTCACTTTCAAGAGAATGACGCGCTCGATCTCGCGGATCTGTTCCGGTTCCGGAAACTCTGCCTCTTTCATCTCATATATGCGCAGCGCCTTTTCCTTGAGCTGCTGGATCAGCGCATTCTTGTTGATATCTTTATCCCGCTCCGGGTCGAACGTGATCGGCTCGAATGGGATGATCGGGAGCAGGTTCATATTCAGTTCGTCCAGTTCCCACTCTTCCGGGATCTGATCGTCCCCGATCGTCCGGTTCACATACTTTTCAATGACCTCATCCATCATGCCGTAGATCGTATCGCGCATGCTCTCGCCGTCCAGCACTTTCCGCCGCTCAGCGTAAATGATCTCACGCTGCTGGTTGTTGATGATGTCGTATTCCAACAAATTTTTACGAATACCGTAGTTATTGCCCTCGATCTTCATCTGCGCCCGCTCGATCGCCTTGTTCAGCATGCGGTGCTGGATCTGCTCGCCCTCCGGCATTCCCAGGGAGTTAAATATATTCATGAGGTTCTGCGAACCGAACAGTCTCATCAGGTCATCTTCGAGGGAGATATAAAATTTGGATTCACCCGGATCTCCCTGACGTCCGGCACGTCCGCGCAGCTGGTTGTCGATACGTCTCGACTCGTGGCGCTCCGTACCGATGATACGCAGTCCGCCCAGTTCCTGTACGCCCTCGCCGAGCTTGATGTCCGTACCACGTCCTGCCATGTTCGTCGCGATCGTGACCGCTCCCGCGATACCGGCATCGGCGATGATCTCGGCCTCCATCTCATGGTATTTGGCGTTCAGCACTTTATGTTTGATGCCTTTCTTGCGGAGCATCGCGCTCAGTTCTTCCGACGCCTCGATCGTGATCGTACCGACGAGTACCGGCTGTTTCTTCTCATAACACTCGGCGATATCCGCTACGATGGCGTTCAGTTTTTCCCGTCTCGTCTTGTACACCGAATCATTTTGGTCGATACGGGCCACCGGTTTATTTGTCGGTACTTCTACGACGTCCATGCCGTAAATCTCGCGGAACTCCTTCTCTTCCGTGAGAGCCGTACCTGTCATACCGCATTTTTTCGCGTATTTATTGAAAAAGTTCTGGAACGTGATCGTCGCCAGCGTCTTACTCTCTCTCTTTACTTTTACATGTTCCTTCGCCTCGATCGCCTGATGGAGCCCGTCGGAATAGCGGCGGCCCGGCATGATACGGCCGGTAAATTCATCGACGATCAGCACTTCGTCATCATTTACGACATAATCTTTATCGAGGAACATCAGGTTATGCGCGCGCAGCGCCAGTATGATACAGTGCTGAATCTCCAAATGTTCGGGATCCGCCAGATTCTCGATATGGAAAAACCGCTCGACCTTCGCGACGCCCTGCGCGGTCAGGTTCACTGTTTTTTCCTTTTCATCCACGACAAAATCGCCCGTCTCATCGTCATCTTCCTTCATGATCAGATCCATTTTCGAGAGTTCTTTCGCCGTTCCCCGTTTGAGCTGGCGCGCCAGGTTATCGCACGCCTCATATATTTTTGTCGATTTGCCGCTGCTTCCCGAAATGATGAGCGGCGTCCTCGCCTCGTCGATCAAAACGGAGTCAACCTCGTCTACGATCGCGTAGTGCAGCTCCCTCTGGACAAGCTGCTCTTTATAGATCACCATGTTGTCACGGAGGTAATCAAATCCCAATTCGTTGTTCGTCGCGTACGTGATGTCGCAGTTGTACGCTTCCCTTCTCTCGTCATTGTCCATGCTGTTCAGGATACAGCCGACCGTGAGACCCAGAAACTCATGGATCTGTCCCATCCACTCCGCATCTCGTTTCGCCAGATAGTCATTAACCGTAACGATGTGTACGCCTTTGCCTTCCAGCGCATTCAGATATGCCGGCAGCGTGGAAACGAGCGTCTTACCCTCACCGGTACGCATCTCGGTAATACGCCCCTGATGGAGGATCACACCGCCGATGAGCTGCACACGGTAATGGCGCATGCCGATCGTTCTCTTGGACGCTTCGCGGACGACCGCGTACGCTTCCGGCAGGATGTCGTCGAGCGATTCTCCTTTTGACAGACGTTCTTTAAACTCCCGTGTCTTATCCTTTAATTCTTCATCGGATAATTTTTCAAACTCCGGCTCCATATTTTCAATCTTATCGACAATCGGGAGTACACGCTTTACTTCCCTCTCACTGTGAGTGCCGACAACTTTACTTAAAATTCCCATGTGTATTCACTCTCCATCAATCGTTTATCGTTATTTTACAATATACCCTTGACTATTTTATCACTAGACGCCGTGTCTTTCAATATTTATTTTTCGCAGCAGGGAGTTTTTACAAACCGTTCACAACTCATTCACAAAAATGTGACGGCCGGGGCCGTGTTGTCTGCGGCTTTGTTCTACATAGACAACCATAAAAAGAAATAGCATCCCACCGTCCAAAGTGAATGCTATTTCTACTTGTGTTGTTTGCGGCTTTGTCTTACATAGACAATCATAGAAAGAACTGAGTATCTCTACCGCCCAAGTTTGGATGCTTATTCTTTTTATGAAGTTCCCTCACTGAGGGCAATCGGAAACTCCACTCCGACCACTTCTAAAGTAAATTATACACCATAGTTGCTCATTTTGCAAGTGGATCTTTTTAATTATTTTGATATTTACTTTTAGAAAATCCGCGGATAGCCACACATTTTTCTTGAACATCCATTTATTATATGATATATTTATATTGTATAGTTGAACAGAACGTAGGATGCGGCTTTCCTGGAACTTCAGTTCTTTTGGTTGCCCTCTAGTCTTTTACGAAAGAGGGTGATGCCCGATCAGTATAATGGAAGTACTTACATTATTACTTGTACTGTTCGCGGCTTTGTCTTACATAGACAACCATAAAAAGAAATAAGCATCCCTACCACCTAAGTCTGGATGCTTATTCTTATTAGCATTTTTACTGAGGGCAATCGGAGATTCAATTCCGATCACTTCTAAGTAGATTATACACCAGAGCTGCTTGTTTTGCAAGTGGCTCTTTTCAACTTACTCATCTGCGTTCCCTGTCGTTTCTTGTCAATACTCCGGCTCGATCAGTCCGTATGTATTCCCTTTTCTCTTGTAAACAACGTTTACTTCCTCGGTTTCCGAGTTGCGGAATACAAAGAAATTGTGGCCGAGAAGTTCCATCTGCACGCATGCTTCTTCCGGATCCATCGGCTTCATCGCGAATTTCTTCGAGCGGATGATCTCGATCTCCTCGTCTTCATACGTCTCTTCGTCGATAAATTCCTGATTCAAATGCGCTGCGTTCTGCTCCTTATCGATCAGTTTGTTTTTATATTTCCGAAGCTGTCTCTCGATCACTTCTTCAACGAGATCAATCGACACGTACATATCCGAACTTACTTCCTCCGCACGGATGATGCTGCCCTTCATCGGGATCGTGATCTCGATCTTCTGACGGTTCTTTTCCGTGCTAAGTGTTACATGAACCTCCGTGCTGTCTGTGAAATACCGCTCCAGCTTGGCAATCTTTTCCTCGACCGCCGAACGTAATCCCTCCGTTATATCTAAATTTTTACCGCTAATTACCAAATTCATTTGAATCAGCTCCTTTGCCCATAATATTCGGTGACGAAAGCATGAAAATGCTTGTCCCGTAAATACATTATATACCAAATCGGGATATTGGGCAACTAAAATTTTGCTACAAAGGTCTACTATTTTTGTGGATAATGTGGATAACTCTGTGTATAACTGCTAACTCTCGCAAATTCGTTCCTTATGATTGTGGATAACTTTGTTCGTACATCAAACTACATTTGTCGGCTGAAGAGTCTACTCCTGACGGCTCCAACGGCCGCTCGCGCCGCACGGGAGAACGAGTCCGTTCGCGCTGACCGGCAGTCCAACCTCATCTGCCTGTACATTCCCGCCAAACGTCGTTCCGACGGCCAGCGCCAGCATATAGGAAAGCACAGCCGGCTGCAGTCCGGTCGTATAACTGTTGATGAGAAAAAACAGCGGATCTTTTGACAACAGGCTGCTACACCGCTCGATCAGCGGAAAGATCTTTTCTTCGATCTTCCATATTTCTCCCTTCGGCCCCCGGCCATAAGAGGGTGGATCCATAATGATGCCGTCATAGGTGTTGCCCCGCCGAATCTCCCGCTCGACAAACTTGACGCAGTCGTCCACGAGATAGCGGATCGGCGCGTCAGCTAACCCTGAGGCGGCCGCGTTCTCTTTGGCCCAGGTAACCATGCCTTTGGATGCGTCCACGTGCGTCACGGCCGCCCCGGCTCCCGCACAGGCTACCGTCGCCCCTCCGGTGTAGGCAAACAGGTTCAGCACCTTGACCGGGCGGCCGGCGCGCCGGATGATGCCCGATGTCCAGTCCCAGTTTACGGCCTGCTCTGGAAACAGTCCGGTATGTTTAAAACTAAACGGTTTGAGGTGGAAAATAAGGTCCTTGTACGAAAGCTCCCACTGTTCGGGCAGGTCAAAAAATTCCCACTGTCCGCCGCCCCGGCTGCTCCTATGGTAATGGGCGTTCGCCTTTTTCCACTGGGGGACGCGCCGCGGCGTGTCCCAGATCACCTGTGGATCCGGGCGCACGAGAATATAGTCCCCCCACCTCTCCAATTTTTCCCCACCTGATGTATCAATCACTTCATAATCCTTCCAGCCATCCGCCAGCCACATAATTTTCCTCCTTATTGCGCATCATTCAAAATGATGCCCCGGATTGCTCCGTTGTTTCACAACTCCCGCAATCCTTCAAATATTAAATCAGCTTTTGTCCGCAATTCGGACAGAAATTCCCCTCTCCGGTCTTCTGCCCGCAGTTTGGGCAGAAATTTGGTTTCGTCCCGGAGGACGGCGTTGCCGCTGTTTCCTGCGTTATCTGTGCAGACGAGGGCGTCTGCGATGTTTGTGGCGGCATCTGCGGTGTCTGTGGCGTCGCCTGTGAGTTTCCTGGCGTCGCCTGTGGGTTTTCTGGCGTCGCCTGCATTGGCGTCGCCCCCACCTGCTGCATCGTTTCATTCATATTTTTCATCATCTGCCCTGCCACATTCATTCCCATCATCATCCCCATCATATCCGACGCCACGCCGCCCCCGTTCATCGCACCGGACGCCATGCCGTCTGTCATCGACACCTGCTGGTACCGTCCGATGTCGCCTACCATGCTCTGGGACGCCGTTTTCGTTACCATATCCTGCACTTCCTTCGGATAATTAAAACTCATCACCTGGAAACCGGTGATCTCCATGCCCATATCCGAGATGTCATACGAAAGATCCTTCTGTATCCCGGCAGCGATCAGCGTCGCGTTCGCCTGAAGGTTAAACATATCCTTGCCTTCCGTAGTGATCCACTTCATGAGCAGCTGGTCAATAAACGGGTTGATACGGTTTCGCAGATCCGCCACCCCGTAACTGTTTTTGACGCCTGCCACATTCTCGATCAGCGACGTATAATCCGAAACCCGGAATGTATACGTCCCGTTCGCCCGGATCGGCATCCCGCCCGGCAGCTGCGGCGTCGGAATGAGGATCGGGTTCTGTGTCCCCCATTTCATCAGAAATTCTTTCGTATTGACAAACAATACTTCCGCCCGCATTCCACTATTAAACCCAAATTTAATCCCCTTCAACGTAGACAAAAAAGGGATGATCTCGGATTCAATATCATAATCCCCGTCCTCGGTAAATATCCCATCAATCTTACCATTGTGCAAAAATATGGCGTCCTGGCCCGGCCGGATGATCAGACGGCTTCCTTTTTTTATTTCGCGGTTCGTCCATTTCCAAAACACCATTTCCTCGTTCCATTCCTCCCATTCGACTACATTCGCAAACTGATTTGAAAACAACCCCATATTGATCCATCCTAGTATAATAATGGTGTAGTCAATCAAGACTACTTGGTTAATATGTTTCTTT